>Ga0247779_1000012_pt1 | contig 257186 bp, 199 predicted proteins | sample UWRJL221509R5_FD_179925 | JGI IMG/M metagenome (GOLD analysis project Ga0247779, IMG submission 179925) | Plant litter microbial communities from Arlington Agricultural Research Station in Wisconsin, United States - UWRJ-L221-509R-5 | ecosystem: Environmental > Terrestrial > Plant litter >...
ATGTATTCGCTGAAGGATTATCTCGGCGAGGACGTGGTCGACCGCACGCTCGCGCGCTACGACCGCGAGATGGCATTCCAGCAGCCGCCGTATACGACGACGCGTGACTTCCTCGCCGATCTGCGCGCCGAAGCGGGACCGCAATGGTCGTCGCTGATCGAGGACCTGTTCGACAAGATCACCGTGTACGACAACCGCATGACCGAGGCGACCGCGAAGAAGCGCGCCGACGGCAAGTACGACGTCACTCTCACGCTGCACGCGACCAAGACCTACAGCGACGGCGTCGGCAAGGAAACTCCCGGCAAGGTCGAGCTGCCGCTCGATATCGGCATCTTCGCGCGCGCGGCCGATGGCAAGGAGGAACATGAGAAAGTTCTGTTCCTCGAAAAGCGCGCAGTCGGCGACGGCGACAGCACGATCACGCTGACCGTCGACGGCGAGCCGTACGAGGCTGGCATCGATCCGTACAACAAGCTGGTCGATCGCGTGTCCGACGACAACCGCAAGCGGATCACCTTGCAATAAATTCAGCGCGGTTCGAGCCGCGCTGGTACTGCGCGGTCTCGTTGCACTTCTTTTCTCCCGCCGTAATCGAACCGCGCTGCAGGCCCTGAAACTGCCTGCAGCGCGGCGAACGCAAGCCGCGTTCGCCTGCGTTCACCATCACATCGCTCTTCATTCGCGCAGACCACATCTGCGCTGACGCTCCGCAGCGTCTGTAGCCGCGCTGTCACGCCGGCGTATCCCAAGCGCAACGCATTCTTCGTTGCCGCGTCATCGATCCTTCCTAGTCTGCGCCCGATCGTTCGAACCCCTCGCAGGTTGCGTCGATCGAATCGTTCGTGCGTCGCGCGCACTGGGGATCGCGACGTCTGTCCGATGGTTTTTCGTGCGCACGCCTGCGGCGTCTTTCCCTGCCCGGACCCCATCCCCATGACCACCAAGAATCGTCGCGAATTCCTCCGTCTCGCTGCCGGCTCGCTCGGCGCTGCGACCGCGTTCGGCATGCTGCCGCCCGGCATCCGCAAGGCGCTCGCGCTGCCCGCGAACAACGTGACCGGCACCATCAACGACGTCGAGCACATCGTCATCCTGATGCAGGAAAACCGCTCGTTCGATCACTACTTCGGCAGCCTGCGCGGCGTGCGCGGCTTCGGCGATCCGCGCCCGATCCAGTTGCCCGGCGGCGATCCGGTCTGGCATCAGCCGAACGGCACCGGTTACGTGCTGCCGTTCCGTCCGCAAACCGACGACCTCGGCCTCGCCTTCGTGCAGGATCTCGTGCACGACTGGCAGACCACGCACCACGCCTGGAACAACGGCAACTACAACCAGTGGGTGCCGCAGAAGGGCGAAGCGACGATGGCGTACTTCACCCGCGAAGACATCCCGTTCCACTACGCGCTCGCCGATGCGTTCACGATCTGCGATGCCTATCACTGCTCCCTGCTCGGCCCGACCGATCCGAACCGCTACTACATGTGGACCGGCTGGGTCGGCAACGACGGCACTGGCGGCGGACCGGTGATCGACAATGCCGAAGCCGGCTACGACTGGAGCACGTATCCGGAACGCCTGCAGGCCGCGGGCGTGTCGTGGCGAATTTATCAGGACGCCGGCGAAGGACTCGACGCCGCCGGATTCTGGGGCTGGACCGGCGACAATCCCTACATCGGAAACTACGGCGACAATTCCCTGCTGTACTTCCATCAGTATCAGAATGCGCAGCCGGGCGATCCGCTCTATCAGGGAGCGCGCATCGGCACCAATGCACTCGGCGGCGAAAGCTTCTTCACCCAGCTGCAGGCCGACGTCAGCAACGGCACCTTGCCGCAGGTTTCGTGGATCGCCGCGCCGGAAGCCTACAGCGAACACGGCAACTGGCCGGCCAACTACGGCGCCTGGTACGTCTCGCAGGTGCTCGACATCCTGACCTCGAACGCGGACCTGTGGAGCAAGACCGTCTTCATCGTCACCTACGACGAGAACGACGGATTCTTCGATCACGTGCCGCCGCCGTATGCGCCGGCGAACGCGAACATCGGCTTGTCCACGGTCGACATCGCGAACGAGATCTACGCCGGCGATGCCGACAACGACGCCGGTCCCTACGGACTCGGCGTGCGCGTGCCGATGATCATCGTCTCGCCATGGTCGAAGGGCGGCTGGGTGTGTTCGCAGACCTTCGATCACACCTCGATCATCCAGTTCATCGAACAGCGCTTCGGCAGCCAGTATCCGGGCCTGAGCGAAACCAACATCACCGCGTGGCGACGCGCGATCTGCGGCGACCTCACCGCCGCATTCAATTTCGCGACGCCGGACGCCGCACCGCCGACGATGCCGTCGACCGCAGGCTACGTGCCGCCGGACAGCGACCGGCACGACGACTTCGACGCCGTTCCGCCGTTCGAGCAGACCCTGCCGAATCAGGAACCCGGCCTGCGTCCGGCGCGCGCGCTGCCGTATGCGTTTTCGGTCAGCGGACGCATCGAGGCCGACGCCGGTCGCTACTGGCTTGACTTCGACAACACCGGCCTCGCCGGCGCCGGTTTCCAGATTTATTCGAGCAATCGTTCCGACGGCCCGTGGTCGTACACGCTCGGCGCCGCGACGAACGTCTCCGACCACTGGACCGGTTCAGAGTACGCGCTCTCGGCGTACGGCCCGAACGGATTCCTGCGCACGTTCAGCGGCAACCTCGACATCGCGACCGCGAGCGGCGGCGCCAATCCGGAAGTGCAGGCGACCTTCGACGCCAGCAGCAGCACGCTCATCCTGCAACTGCAGAACAGCGGCCGTGGCGATTGCGTGCTGACCCTTGCGCCGAACTTCTACAGCGACGCGCCGGCGCAGACGCAGGCCCTCGCAGCCGGACAAAGCGTGACCGTCGAGTGGCCGCTCGCGGCGAGTTCGAACTGGTACGACCTCAGCATCACGTCCGACAGCGATCCGAGCTATCTGCGCCGTCTGGCCGGCCATATGGAAGACGGCAATCCGAGCACCAGCGATCCGGCGATTGGTGCAGGCAGCGGCGGCGGCAGCGATCGCATCTTCGACAACGGGTTCGAATAGGCGTCAGCGTTTTATCGCACGTTTGCACTGACTCGAAGAAACAAGCCGCGTCAGTTGCAATCCGTCAGGCGGCAATCGTCGAAGAGGTTCGTATATCGCCTCTCTCGACGATTGCATCCGGAATGCGTTTGCAGCGAAGCGCCGCGCGAGGTCTGCACGCGCGGCATTCATTCGCGACCCGCGACGATGCGCGCAGTCAGGCCGGCTCGGCGCAGCAGACGCGATCGCGCCCGGACTGCTTGGCGCGATAGAGCTGCAGATCGGCAGCGCGCATCAGGTCCGCCACGTTCGCCATGCCCTGCACCCACGCCGCCACGCCGATGCTGACGGTGACGCGTTGCGGCCCGACCTGGGTGGTCTGCATGTCGAGCGTGCCGATCGCCGCGCACAGGCGCTCGGCGACTTCCACCGCGGCGGCGACGTCATGTTCCGGCAGCACGGCGGCAAACTCCTCGCCGCCGATGCGCGCGATGATGAATTCCTCGCGCGCATTGCCCTGCAACGAAGTCGCGACGCGCTTCAGCACCACGTCGCCGGCCGGATGACCGAAGCGGTCGTTGATCGACTTGAAGTGATCGAGATCGATGATCAGCAAGGTCAGCGGGCGCTTGTGATTCGCGCTGCGCGCCAGTTCTTTTTCGAGCAGTTCGAGAAACTGCCGGCGGTTGTACAGACCGGTCAGCGGATCGACCGTCGCGAGCTGGTAGATCTCCTCGTGGTAACGCGCCTCGACCGAGGTGCGATCCATGAACTTCAGCACGCAGCCGCCGATCGTCAGATGATCGCCGTCGCGCAGTTCCGCTTCGATGATCGGCTGATCGTTGAGCAGGGTCTTGTTGGTCGAGTCCAGATCCTTGACGCGGAATCCGCTCGACCCGCGCCAGATCTTCGAATGCTGGCGCGAGATGCTGCGTTCCATGATCTGGAAATCGCATTCCGGCGCGCGCCCGATGATCAGCGGCTGATCGCCGATGTCGATGCGCTGGCCCAGACGCTGACCCTGCAGTACCACCAGACACGCGGTCGGCGTCGGCTGGCTGCGCGCGGCATAACCGGGCGGTCGTATGGTGCGGCGTTGGGTGGTCGAGGAATCGCGATCAGGCATGGCTCATGCGGCGGACGGTCGATGCAGCGGCGCCGCGGCGGATTCTACGCGAGATCCCGCCGATTGCAGCGACGCTCGGCGGAAGCTGTACACCTGTCGCGATGCGCGCTGTAATGGCGTCTGCCCCTGCCGCGGCATTGCCGCGCCACCGCGCCGAGACCGCCGCCATGACCGTTGCAGAATCCTCACCGGACGAGGCCACCGAGTACCAGTGCGTGCCTGCTGCTGCCGGCGCGGGCGCCGAGCTTGCGCCGGACGAGCGATTCGGCCACTACGTCATCCGCCGCCTGCTCGGCGAAGGCGGCATGGGCCGGGTCTATCTCGCCGAACAGCGGCAGCCGGTGCGCCGCGATGTCGCCCTCAAGCTGATCCGCGAACAAGTCGCCAGTCCGCTCGCGCGCGCCTACTTCGATGTCGAGCGGCAGGCGCTCGCGCAGATGCAGCATCCGGCGATCGCGCAGGTGTTCGACGCCGGCACCACCGAAGGCGGTCATCCCTATCTGGTGATGGAGGTCGTCGAAGGATCGCCGATCACCGCGTTCTGCCGCGATGAAAGACTCGGCGTCGATGCGCGCCTCGCCTTGTTCGCGCGCGTGTGTCACGGCGTCCAGCATGCGCATCAGAAAGGCATCATCCACCGCGATCTGAAACCGGCGAACGTCCTCGTGCGCCGTGTCGACGGCGTGCCGATGCCGAAGATCATCGACTTCGGCATCGCGATCGGCGGCGGCGCCGACGGCGTCGATGTGCAGACGGCGACGCGTGCCGGCACCGCGATCTACATGAGTCCGGAACAGGCGGGACAGCGCTCGCTCGATACTCGCAGCGATGTCTATTCGCTCGGCGTGATGCTCTACGAGGTACTCACCGGCGGCGATGCCGGCGCCCTCAGCACTGCCGCGCACCGCTCGATACGCGCACCGCATCAGACCCTGCTCGCCGCGATCGAGAGCAACGACGGCGCGGACGATGCAGCGGATGCAGGCACCCTGCTGCAGGCGGCGCGACGACTGCCGGCCGGACTGCGCGCGATCCTGCGCAAGGCGCTGGCGCCGGACCGCAGTGACCGCTACGCATCGGCGTCCGCGCTCGCCGACGATCTGGAACGCTACCGCGAACATCGGCCACTGCGCGCGATGGTGCATACACGCGGCTATCTCGCACGCACCCTGCTGCGCAGACACCGCCTCGGCATCGCCGTGGCCTCGCTGGTGCTGGTTGCGCTGCTCGGCGGCATCGCGCTTGCCCTGCTCGGCCTCGCGCGTGCGCAACATTCGGCCGAACTCGCGCGCACCGAGGCCGCGAAGGCGGAGCAGATCGCCGACTTCGTGCGCGGCATCCTCGCGGGCATCGATCCGGACCGTGCGCAAGGCATGGACCGCAGCCTGATGCGCCTGGTCCTCGACTCCGCTGCCGAACGCGCCGGACGCGAACTCGCCACTCAACCGGCGGTACGCTCGGCGATCGAGCGCACGATCGCGGACAGCTATTCCTCGCTCGGCGAACTCGCGACCGCCGGCACGCATTACGCGGCTGCGATCACTGCCGCCGAGGCTGCTGCGCTGCCGCCCGCACAACGCGCGCGCCTGGTGATGCGCGCCGCCGAAAACACCACCAACGAAGGTCATGCCCAGCAGGCCCTCGCGCAGGCGCAGCAGGCATTCGAGATCGTCGCGTCGCTGCCGGCCGACAACCGCGATCGTCTCGACATCGAAGGTCGTCTGGCCGGCATCGAATGCGAAGCTGGCAAGCTCGATGACAGTCGCACGCGCTACCTGCGCGTGCTCGAGCAGCAGCGCAGCGCGTTCGGCGAAGACGACCCGGACACGCAGACCAGCATGCAGGGGCTGGCGATCACCGATTCCAATCTCGCGCGCTTCGACGAAGCGCGGTCGCTGTACCAATCGCTGATCGCGCTGTTCCGCACGCGCTACGGCGATGAAAATTCCAGGACCTTGAACGCGATCAACGGCCTCGCCATCGTCGATCTCGAACAGAAGCACTTCGCCGATGCCGAACACCTGCTCGCACCGCAGCTGCCGACCTACGAGCGCGTGTTCGGCAAGGATCATCTGATGACCTTGCGCCTGATCAGCAATCTCGGCGGCGCGATCCGCCAGCAGGGCCGCAACGAGGAAGCGCGTCCCTACTACGAACGCGCGTACGCCCTGTCGCAGAAGCTGCTCGGCGCTGCGCATCCGAGCACGGTGATGGCCGAGTCCAATCTCAGTCTGCTGCTGCGCGACGCCGGCCAGCTCGATGCCGCCGAGCGTCTCGCACGCGCCGCCGCCGAGCATGGCGATGTCGCCTTCGCGAACAATCCCTACGGCGGCATCATGCACAAGGAGTACGCGACGATCCTGCTGCGCGAGCAGCGCTACGCCGATGCCGAACGCGAACTCGACCGCGCCTGGAGCATTCTCGCCGAGGCGAAGGACTATGGTCCGACGCATCCGCGTGCGCAGGAAATCGTCGACACCTACGTCGAACTTTACGGCGCCTGGAAGAAACCGCAGAACGAGGCGCTCTGGCGCGCACGCGTCGTCGTGCCGGTTGCGGACGCCGCGCGCTGACCTTCAAACGCGAGGTCATTCTGCGGGCTGGATCACGGTATGCCGCGCGATCCCGGCAACCGCCATTGCATTGCGAAGCGCACGTGGTGCGCGGCAGTTGACGCTCTCACGGTGCTGAGGCATAAGCGTGCAATCCGCACACTCAACGCACGGGGATGCTCATGAATGCTCGCTGGATCGTCGCCCTACTCGTAACGGCAGCATGGCTCGGCACTGCCGCTGCTGCCGATTCCACCCCGACCGCATTTCGCGCATCCGTGATGCCGCTGTCGCGCGTCGATTCGATCACGCTGCCGGCGATCGATCGCAGCGCGGTCGATGCCGAAGATGCCGCCAACGAAAGTCGCGGCGCGCCGCCGCGCTTCGCCGTTCCGCGCAAGACCAGCATCACCCCGGACAAGAACGGCACCTGGGAAACCGTCGATTCGAGCACGCGCCTGTGGCGCTACGTGGTGAAGACGCCCGATGCGAGTTCGCTCAACCTCGGCTTCACCCGTTTCGCACTGCCGCCCGGGGCGAGCCTGCTGCTCTATTCGCCGGACGGAAAAAGGATTCGCGGGCCTTTCACGTCGGCCTACAACCGTTCCTACAAGCAATTGTGGACACCGGTGATCCTGTCACCGGAAATCGTCGTGGAGCTGACGATTCCAACCGCCGCCGTTGCCGCGCTCGAACTCGAAATCGGCCAGATCGGACAGGGCTATCGCGGTTTCGACGTCGGCGACAAGGCGTCTTCGGGCTCCTGCAACATGGATGTGGCCTGCGTGCTCTCGGCCGATCCCTGGCAGGAGAACGTGCGCGCAGTCGCGATGATTTCGCTCAACGGTACGCAGGAATGCAGCGGCTCGCTGATCAACGATGCGGCCGGCGACACCAAGATGTATTTCATGACGGCGCACCATTGCGGCATCAACGCCGGCAATGCATCGACCTTGGTCACCTACTGGAACTACGAGAATTCGACCTGCCGCGTGCCGGGCTCGTCGGCCAGCGGCAGCAGCGGCAACGGTTCGCTCGATCAGTTCAATACCGGTGCGACGCTGCGCGCGGACTACGCCGCTTCCGATTTCACCCTGGTCGAAATGTCGGACCCGGCCGATCCGACCTTCAACCTGTTCTGGGCCGGCTGGGATCACACGCCGTACGTGAGTCCGGGCGGTCCGGGCGCCGGTGATTTCGCCTGCTCGGCGGACAGCCTGTGCGCGGCGATCCATCATCCGAACGTGGCCGACAAGCGCATCACCTTCTCTGCGCAGAACACGGTGTCGTCCGGTTATGGCGGCAATGCCGTGCCGCCGGTGCCGGGCGATCTCACGCATATCTGGGTTCACTGGAATCCGAACCCGGTGTTCCCGCCGGATCCGAGCATCAGCATCCCGCCGCAGGTGACCGAAGGCGGATCGTCCGGATCGCCGCTGTACAACGCGCAGCGCCGCTACATCGGCCAGCTGCACGGCGGTCCTTCTTCGTGCGGCCAGACCAAGGACAATCTTTCCGATGTCTACGGTCACGTATCGGTTTCATGGGAAGGCGGCGGTACCTCGGCGACGCGCCTGAAGGACTGGCTCGATCCGCAGAACACCGGCGCGATGTTCATCGATGGACGCAACCAGTGCACCGCACCGCCGGTGCCCGGCAACATCGTCGCCACGGCGAACGGCAAGAACCAGATCGACGTGACCTGGGACGCCGCGGCCGGTGCGGACAGCTACAAGGTCTATCGCGGTGACGGCGCCTGTCCCGGCACGAATTGGCAGCTGGTCGCCGACAACCTCACCACGACGAGCTACACCGACAGCAACGTGTCGGGCAATGCCACTTACGCCTACGCGGTGACCTCGTTCAGCAGCAGCCAGACCTGCGAGTCGGCGCACAGCGACTGCAGCGCAGCGACCGCCACCGGCAGCTGCACGCTCGCACCCACCTTCGGCGGCCTCATCAGCGCGAGCAGCAGTGCGAACGCGACCTGCGGCGTCGATCTCGGCTGGGCCGCCGGCACCAACAACTGCGGCGGCGGCGCACTCAAGTACAACATCTTCCGCTCGACCACGGCCGGGTTCACGCCGGATGCGAGCAACCGCATCGCCAACTGCCAGACCGGCACCAGCTACCACGACGCCGCAGTCGACAACGGCACGCATTACTACTACACCGCGCGCGCCGAAGACGACACCACCAACGGCAGCGGCAGTTGCAACAGCGGCAACGAAGACACCAACACCATCGAGCAGGCGGCGACGCCGGCAGGACCGCCCGGCCCGGTCGGCAGCGACGACATGGAAAGCGGCGGCGCCAACTGGACCGTTGCAGGCTCGGGCGCAGGCGCGAACTTCTCGATCGTCACCGATCAGAGCCACTCGCCGACGCATGCGTTCTTCGCGCCGGACGGCGACGACGTCGGCGACCACACCCTGACCACGGCAAACCCGCTGAACTTCGCCGCCGGCGACAGCTTCGATTTCTGGCACCACTTTGCCACCGAATCCGACGGTTCGAACCTGTACGACGGCGTGGTGCTCGAGTATTCGCTCGACGGCACCACCTGGACTGACATCCTCGCAGCGAACGGCGTGATTCCGGCAAACGCGAACCGCTTCACGTCCGGCGGCTACAGCGGCACGATCAGCACCTGCTGCAACAATCCGCTCGGTGGCCGCCAGGCCTGGTCCGGCGACAGCGGCGGCTTCGTGCACGTGGTGGTCGATCCGACCGACTTCATCGGCCACGTCGTCTCGTTCCGCTGGCGCATCGCTTCGGATGAATCATTCGGCGCCGGCGGCTACTGGCTCGATGATGCGCCCGCGGCCGTCGGCACGATGTGCAGCGCCGGCTCGAACGATCTGATCTTCAAGGACGGCTTCGACGGAACCTGATCCGCATCGCAGCGTTCAATCAAAAGCAAAGGGCCCGACCTTACCCGTCGGGCCCTTTTTTTGTGCAGCGTCCGTGCATGCGCATGGACGAGCTGCAAGCTTCGATGCATCGTCGACGGTGAAGCAGCGCCGGCTCAGTGGTCGACGCGCACCAGATCGAGCGGGCGACCGTCGGCGAGGCGCACGTCGAGGTCGTTTTGCAGGCTGGCGAGCCGGTGCAGGCGCGGACACAGACTGTCGGCGCGCGCTTCGAGTGCCTTGCTGCGTCGCTCGACCACGCGGTCGATCTTCTTGTCGATGCCGTTCGCACGCGCCTCGAGTTCGGCGGCGGCTTTTTCGTCGCCGCTGAGCGCCACCGCAATCGCCTGACCGGCGACATTGCCGACGATTTCGCTGACCAGGGTGCCGGCGATGCTCTCGACGAGGCGGTCGATGTCGGCATCCTTCCAGTCGCTGAAGCTGGAGGTCGCATCGATGCGTTCGTCCAATTCGTGCGCGCTGCGCGCGAGGCGCTGCGCGCTGGCACGCGCGGCATCGCCGTCCTTTGCGAACGCCGCGGAAACTTCGGTGACCGCCTCGATCGCGATGGCGATCGCATCGTGCGCGATCGCCTTCACCTCGGGGACGGTGTCGCGCACGCCGTGTTCGATGTCGAGCAGGCGCTTGCGATCCGCCGCGCCGACATCGAGCATGCGGCCGTCGACCTGCAGCGTGCCGTTGGCGATCACGATTTCGGCAGGCGTGGCGTCCTTGCGTGCGAAGCGCAGGTTGTCCGGATTGATCGTGAGCGAATATTCGCTGTGCAAACCGCAGTCGGCGGCGTGGATATCGACCGCGGCGCGCGCGGCGGTTGCGCTCAGCGCGGTCAGCGCGATCGCGAGAAACAAACGGCTCATGACAATCCTCCTGATGAATGCTCACGCTTCGATGCAGAGGATCGCGAATGGGTTTAAGCGGCGCGCGTGCCGTGCGTTGGGTGCCGCAGGGCACGGGTGTCGGAAGTCATGCAGACTTGCGCTGCGAAATGCGCGACGGCGCATGCGCGAGTCGATGCGCGTAGAAGAACTGCGACGCGCATGCGAACGCGCCCGCTTCGGGCGGACGCGCTGCGCATCGATTGAAACGGCGGCCTCGTGCGAGGCCGCCTTCTGAATCACGTCCCGATCAGCGCCGATCCGGCGAGGAGTCGAGCAGGCTGCGATAGACGATGCCGCCGAGCGCGCCGCCGATGATCGGCGCGACCCAGAACAGCCACAGCTGCGATACCGCGAGGCCGCCGGCGAAGAATGCGACCGCGGTCGAACGCGCCGGATTCACCGAGGTGTTGGTGACCGGAATGCTGATCAGATGGATCAGGGTCAGGGCAAAACCAATCGCGATCGGTGCGAACCCGACCGGCGCATTGCCGTGGGTCGAGCCCATGATGATCATCACGAAGAAGAACGTCATCACGATTTCGCAGATCAGCGCAGCCTGCAGCGAATAGCCGCCCGGCGAATGCTCGCCGTAGCCGTTCGAGGCGAAGCCGCCGGTCGGATCGAAACCGGCCTTGCCGCTCGCGATCAGGTACAGCACCGCGCCGGCGGCAAGTCCGCCGATGACCTGCGCAATGATGTAGGGAAGCAGGTCCTTCGCCGGAAAGCGTCCTCCGGCGACCAGGCCGACCGAAACCGCCGGATTGAAGTGACCGCCCGAAATATGGCCGACCGCATAGGCCATCGTCAGCACGGTCAGACCGAAGGCCAGCGCCACGCCGGCGAAGCCGATGCCGAGCGTCGGCACCGCCGCTGCGAGCACGGCGCTGCCGCAGCCACCGATGACGAGCCAGAACGTGCCGAAGAATTCAGCACCCAAACGTTTACCGAGCGACATGACAACTTCTCCCTTGCGACGATGAAGGCAACCGACCACCAACGATCACGCCGCACCGCCCCCCAGCGGCGAAGCGCGGCCCCATCCTATGCAACCTGCGCCACCGGGCACAAGCTGTGAGTGCGTAAGCTTTACGCGCGTCAGAACGAGCGCACGCGGCGCGCCTTCAGCAGCGTCGCCATGCCGAGGCCTGCGAGCAGCCAGCCGCCGAACTGATCGACCAGATCGCCGATCAAAAAGGGCGGCGTGAATCCGTACCAGATCCACTGCGACACCGAAATCGACAGCCACCCGGCAATGCCGATCACCGCCATCGACAGCGCGCGGCGCGAATAGCCACCGGGCAGCTGCACCAGGAGAAACGCGCCGAAAAACGCAGCGAGCATGTTCGAGACGAACTCGGCCACGAGCTGGCGCGGCGACATCGCTTCGCCGCCGTTCGGGCGATACACCAGCAAGCCCGATGGACCGACCGCGAGCTTGCGGCTCCAGGCCTGCTGCTGATCCGCTGGCGGCTTGCCGCTCATGTCGATCCACGGAAAGGCGTACATGCCGGGCTCTTTCAGATCCGCAGCGAGCGTCGACAGCATCGCGTCCTCGTTCGGGATCCGCTTGAATGCGGCGTTCTGCAACGGCAGCAGCAGATGCACGGCAGCGCCCCAGACGAACATCAGAAATCCGCCGAGGATCGCGGCGAGAACAATTCGCACCATGTCGCTCACTCCGTTGCGGAAGGCAGCCCGCCAAGCGCGCGATCATACGCGCGCATCGTGTCTTGCCACAGGTCGGCTCGCACGCGATCGAACGATGCAGACACCGATGCGCGCATCGCGACGCTCGCAATCACGAACGCTCGCCCTACGGATGCGCAGGCGGCGGCAACGGCGCATTCGCGGTCGGATTGTCCGGATTCTCCTTCAGCCAGAGCATCGAGGCATGCACGCGCTGCCAGCCGCTCGGATGATCGTAGAACAGGATTTCCTCGAGCCGACCCGGCTTGATCTTGCGATAGGTGGACAGGCGCATCGCCGCCATCGCGAAGCCGTTCGGTTCGCGCGCCGCGTTCAAACCGAACGCATCGGCTTCCGCTTCCACCTGACGGATGATCGAGTTGACCAGCGGCGTGGCGAAGAAGAAGAACACCGACAGGATCGCGGCAGCGAGCGGCAGTGCCGCCGGATCGGCGCGATCACGCAGCCCGAGTCCACGTCCCCATCGCGCCAGTGCCGCATCGAACACGCGATGCACGACCCAGAAACCGAGCGCGATCACCAGGCTCAGATACACGGTCAGGCGCATGCCGTGGTTGAGCACGTAGTGTCCCATCTCGTGCCCCATCACGGCCTTGATCTCCGGTAGCGAGGTCTTCTCGAGCAGGTTGTCGTTGAGCGCGATGCGCGTGGTGGCGAGGAAGCCGGCAACGTTCGCGCTGATCCGCGTGGTCTGCCGCGAGGCATCGAACTCGACCACGTTGTTGGACGGAATCTGGTTCGCGCGCGCGATCGACAGCACCGCCTCGCGCGCGGCGCCGGCACGCAACGGCTTGTAGTCGTTGAACAGTGGAGAGACGAACACCGGTGACAGCATCTGCACGAACAGGATCAGCACGAACGCGCCGCCGCTCGCCCACAACCACCAGTTCGCACCGGCACGGCGGACCGCCGCGTACAACAACGCGAGCACCGGCGGGCCGACGATCAGCGTGACCAGCAACGACTTCAGCTGATCGCCGAACCAGCCGCCGAAATCCTGCGTCGCCAGGCCATACTGATGTTCGCGCACGAAATCCTGGTAGATCGAAAGCGGCAGGCCGAGCAGGAATCCGAGCAGGATCCAGAAGAACACATAAAGCAGCGTCTGCAGCCAGCGCCTGCGACTGATGCGCTCGCCGAGGTCGCGCATGCGTTGCGAAAGACCGCCGTGCAACATGATCGCGGCAACCAGCAGTCCATACAGCAGTTCCCACAACAGCAGCCAGTAACCACCCTCGAAATACGCATCGGACGATGCACGCTGATCGGCCGAGAGCAGATCGACGTAGGCATCGGTCGCGCGTTCGACATCGAACGCCGGACCCGGCCGCGCCGCCGCCGGGATCTGCAAGCCGGGCGGGAAATCCCGACTCGACGAGGATTGCGCGTGCGCCAGCGCCATCCCGAACACCAGAAAGACCAAGGCCACGCACGCGCGCTGCAGCAGGCTCATCGTTGCTTCCCCGTCGGCGCCGGACCGGCGCAAACCGAAGCGTCTGCGATCGCAAGCGTGCGGTCAATCGCGCAATGCAAACGGGCCGCGACGTTTCCGCCGCGGCCCGTTGGGTTCACCTTGTTACTGGATCGAAGCTTACTTCGACTTGCCCGCCTTGCTGATCGTGAAGGCACCGACGCTGACGCCGAGTTCGACGCCTTCGCCCGCACCGGCCAAGGCCAGCGAAACCGTGCCCTTGGACAGTACTTGTGCGGTACCCGACTTCAGCGCGCCGGCGCTGGCATCGCCCTGTGCGTAGGTGCCGAGCACGTCGCCGATCGTGTGCACGTCGGTGAAGCGACCCGTGCCGTTGTCGATGTGCGACTTGCCGGCGGTCAGACCGCCGCCCTTGGATTCGATCTTCACGCGCATCGACTTGCCGTCGGCGCAGGTGACCACGCCATGGCCTTCGGCGTGCTTGTAGATCAGCGACCAGCCGGTCAGCGAGAAACGCAGCTTGCAGTCGAGGTCGGCTTCCGCCGCGCTCGCGCGATGCGGAGCAGCGAACGTCAGCGCCAGCGCAACGGCAGCCCCCAGTACCGGAACATAACGCAGCTTCATCTCGACACTCCTTGACGGATCGGTTGTGGAAGCGGCAGTGTCCGAAATTCAAGCTGAACGGCGGAGGACTCGGCGATTGCGACACGAACGCCGGCAATCGCTGCCGTATCGGGAATTTGTAGCTATTTACAATTTGCCGCAAATTCCAGCAATACGCGCCAACGCTCGAGCTTTTGCGCACGCGGAATCGCCGCATTCGCCGGGCTCGTCGACGGCAGCGCGAGCACGCTGAGCTGCGCCAGCCGCCGGCCGTCGATCAGCGGCGCGATGCGGCGCGCGAAGACCTGTTGCGCCTTCGCCCCATTCAGCGCAATCGCGCTGATCGAAGGCTGGCGTGCGAGCAGGCCACCGATATCGTTCGGCACCTCGCTCGCCCGCACGATCGCGCTGTCGAGGCTGCCGCTGCGCTCGCAGCGCTGCAGCACATCCCAGATGCCGACGCCGCAGGCATGCAGACGCGCGATTCGCTGCGCGTAGTCGAGCTCCGGGCCGGCACCGTAGAGCACACCCATGAACGGCCAGAACAGATTGTGCGGGTGCGCATACGATTGCTGCAGCTCGAGCGAACGCACGCTCGGCACCGTGCCCAGTACGAGCACGCGGCAATCGATGCCGATCTGCGGCGGAAAACTGTCGACCGTTGCCACCGCAAGCCTGCGCGCAGGTGAATCGGCCTTGCTTACACGCAACCGCAACACCGCCGCGCGTAAGCTGTCGACTCCTGCAGCGATGAGGCACGCAAGTTCATGCGCAATCGTCCTCGCACGCGCTCAACCCTTCGCCTTCTTCAATTCGGCGAGGTCCGCCAGCACCTGCCTGGAGTTTTCCTTCGGGTCCACGTCCTTGTACTGCTTCGCGATGCGGCCCTGCGGATCGATCAGGAAGGTCTCGCGGCGCGCGTAGTGCATGCCGAGCTTCGAGGTCAGCACGCCGTAACTCTTCGCGACGGTCGAATCTGCATCGGAAAGCAGGCGGAACGGCACATGGTACTTTTCGGCGAACTCGGCATGCGACTTGACGTCATCCAGACTGACACCGAACACGTCGGCGCCGGCCTTGCGCAAGGCGATGATGTCGTCACGGAAAGTGCACACCTCGGTCGTGCAACCAGGCGTGAAATCCTTCGGATAGAAATACAGCACGGTCCACTTGCCGCGCTCGTCAGCCAGCGTATGCCAATCGCCTTTCTGATCCTGCAGACGGAAATCGGGCGCGGCCTGACCCACCGCAGGTGCCGCGCCCGACGCGTCGGCCGGTGCTTCGTCCGCAGCCAATACCGGCATGGCGACGACCAGCAGCAGCGCGAACAGGAACGAGGTAATGCGTTTCATCGGAAGATCTCCAGAAATTTCGGGACGGCGGTCAGGGTCGCGCCGGATGCGTGCGCAGTCTATCGCGCGTCGCCGATCCGACCGGAGCCCGGGTCGGATTCTTTCAGTCGCGCGCGCATCGAGCACACGCGCCGCCCAACCTGCAGCGCGGAATTCCGGAGCCGGACATGATTCTCAAGAAGCTTTATCACGCGCATGGAAGCGATGGGAACACCTACGAAGTGCATGTCTACGTCGAGCCGGCCAGCCATGCGACCGCGCACATCGAAAAGCTCGTCAAGGTCTGCCTCGCCGACGGCGGCGAGCTGCGCGTGCTGTCTAAAGGTCATTACAAGGTGGTTGCGACGGGCGTGACGCTGGAGGCGAGCGATCCGGACGCGATCTAGGTTGCGCGGGTTCGCGCTCGTGCCTTTGCGCTCGGATCGTTGAGCTCGGGATACTCAACCATCGGTCAGCGCACTCGCTCCGACAGCGGCGCCGGAGATCGGCGACGCAGCGAAACGACCGCCGCATCTCGCGCGCTCATCGAGCTCGCCGCGAACCCTACTTCTTCTTCAGCGCAGGAAACTTCGCCGCGTCGAATCCACCGACCTCGAACACCAGGGTACGCGCGCCGCGCCCTTTCTCGACCACATCGATGCTGACCGTCTGCGCGGCATCGAGACGTTCGATGAAGGCCTTGTCGTCCGAAATGAAGATGGCCGGTTCGCCCGTTTCCGGCAGATACGCCTTCATGCGCTTTGGCGGCAATGCGTCGAAACGGATGTTGAGGCTGCACGCGCCGGGACATTCGAAACCCTTGCCGGAGCCGAACAAATATGTGCTCTGGCCCCAGGTCGAATGCCGACGCAACACCAGGCGGACGCGATCCTGCGTGGCGGCGTCCTTGCTGTATACCGACGCGGTGTTCTGTTCGCCGCCCGATTCCTTGCCGGACTGATACGACCACAGCCGTTCGAGCCGGCGCGTCGTGATGATCGCCTCGGCCTTGGCGCTGGTATCGGCCAGCGTTTCCTGTACTTCCGTCGCGGCAGCACTTTGCGGATATTTCGCCACGATCTCGCGCCCGATCGGCGCCGCCAGCTCGTAGGATTTTTCCTGTTGCAGCTGACGATAAAGCTCGAGTTCCTTGTGCCCCTGCGTGTCTGCAGCAGCAACCGGCGCCGCGGCCTGCGGCGGCGTGGGTGATTGCGAACAGGCTGACAGCAGGATCATGACCGTCGCCAGCAAACGTGCTGGCGCGCCGAAAAGGGATCGCATCGGGTCGCTCCTTGCGGATATCCGCGGCATCCTAAACGCCGGCGCGTTACATATCCGCAAAGTCCCGCACAATCGCAGCGTCCGTGCCGGGAACACCCATCACGAACGGCGGCAGGGATCGCGCCCGAGATTGCGCTCGTAGGTCGACACCTGATCGTCGCGTTCGTGACCTCCGCGCCCGATCGAACCGCCTTCAGCGAGCCTGCGGCACACCTCCGAGCGCGGCATCGCGATGCCGGTGACCAATTCGGTTTCCGACTTGGAGCTTTCGCTTTTCCTGCCGTGTCGACCTTTACCGCTGCCGGCGACGCTCTTCTTGCGAATCGATTTCGGACACGCCGAATGCCGGTAGAACACGCTGCCGCTGTCGCCGCGGCATTCGTAGGAAAGCGCTTCCGACTCGCGCGCAACGCGATGACTCCCGGTGCTCGCTGCACGTTCGCGTTTCGTCGCGTGCTCATTCGCACGGCGCCCGTAATCCGGCGATGTGGTCGCAGCTGGAATCGCAGCCAGTTCGATCCGTGACTCCTGCTGCTTCGCCGCGCAGGCGTGATCCTGATAGGTGACATCGCCGGCCGCATCGCGACATTGATAGACCGAAGCGGCGCCAGCCGGCAGCGCGAAGCTGGCGAGCGTCAGGACAAGGACGCGCAACAGGTTCGCGCCGGATTTCGTTCGTGTGCAACGATGCATGACTGTCTCCTTCTATTGGAGCGATCATCGTCGCCGCGACGCATCGCGCAGGCGATATGCAAACCTCGCGGCGCCACGTAGGAAATCACCGGCGCCGCCTGCGCGCCGAACAGACGAAGCGATCCCGCCGCCTGTCGGAAAATCCGCGCGATGGATCAACACAAGACGCCGCATTGGCTCAGGCCTGCTCCGACCGAACGGCCCGTTCGCATGCACGATCGACGGAGTACGATCGCGCACCGATGAACCGCGATGACCTTCCGCGCAAGATCGTGCACATCGACATGGATGCGTTCTACGCATCGGTCGAACAGCGCGACGATGCCTCGCTGCGCGGCCGGCCCGTGGTGGTCGCCTGGCGCGGCGCACGTTCGGTCGTCTGCGCCGCCAGCTACGAGGCGCGCAAGTTCGGCGTGCGTTCGGCGATGCCGGCGATGCGCGCCGAGCGCCTGTGCCCGGACGCAGTCTTCGTGCCGCCGGATTTCGTGCGCTACCGCGCGGTATCGAAGCAGGTGCGGGAAATCCTGTTGCGCCAGACCGATCTGGTCGAACCGCTGTCGCTGGATGAGGCCTATCTCGACGTGACCGCGCCGAAAACCGATCTGCCGTCGGCGACCGCGATCGCCAAACAGATCCGCGAACAGATCCGTGAGGAAACCGCACTCACTGCATCCGCCGGCGTCGCGCCGTCGAAGTTTCTCGCCAAGATTGCTTCGGAATGGCGCAAACCCGATGGCCTGTTCGTGATCCGCCCGCACGAGGTCGAGGCGTTCCTGCATCCGCTGCCGGTCGCGCGCATCCATGGCGTCGGCAAGGTCATGGACGCCAAGCTCGCTGCGCTCGGCATCCGCACGGTCGGCGAATTGCGCGACTTCGGCGGCGCCGAGCTGGAGCTGCGTTTCGGTCGTTACGGACGCCGCCTGTACGAGCTCGCGCACGGCATCGATCGCAGCGAGGTGAAACCGGATCGGCCGACGCAATCGATCTCGGCCGAGGACACGTTTGCCGACGACCGCCCGCTCGATCGCATCGAGGCGGCGATCCGCGAACTCGCGGCCAAGGTCTGGGCGGCGGCGCGCAAGACCGAGCGCGTCGGACGTACCGTCGTGCTGAAGTTGAAGACGAAAGAATTCCGCATCCTCACGCGCAGCCACACGCCTGCGCAGCCACCGCGTTCGGAAGACGAATTGACCCGCATCGCACTCGACCTGCGCGCGCACGTCAACGCGCCGACGGGCACGCTGTATCGGCTGGTCGGAGTGGGACTTGCGAACTTCAGGTCGCCCGACGCCTTGCCGGCGCAGAGCGGCCTGTTCGATCCCGACGCCGGTTGAAACGCCCGGCGTCGTCGCAGCCTCACTGCACTCAGACGTGCATGCGCCGATCGTATTCGTGCGCGACGCTGGCACCGACCGGACGCTGCTCGTCGCGATAGCGCGCGCGCAGTTTCACGAATTGCTTGGCCGCGTAGTAGATCTGCTGGATCTCTTCAGTCGCGAGATTGCGCACGAAGCGCGCCGGATTGCCGAGCCAGAGTTCGCCCTCGCCGACGATCTTGCCCTGGGTGACGACGGAACCGGCGCCGACGATGCTGTGCTTCTTGATCAGCGCGCCGTCGAGTATCGTCGCGTTCATGCCGATCAGGCTCGCACCCTGCACGGTACAGCCGTGCAAGGCAGCGCCGTGACCGATGGTGACATCGTCGCCGATCGTCAGCGCAAAACCGCCGAGCGTGTACTGGGCATCGTGCGTGACGTGCAGCTGCACGCCGTCCTGGATGTTCGTGCGCGCGCCGATGCGAATCGCATGGCCGTCGCCGCGGATCACCGCGCACGGCCACACCGAACTGTCGTCGCCGATCTTGACGTGGCCGATTACCTGCGCCGCCGGATCGATGTAGGCCAGCAGCGAAATCTCCGGCTGGAAGCCGTGAAACGAACGAATATGTGACATTGCCCCTGCTCCGATACTGCCTGCAGCGGGCAGGTTCGACGAGCGCGCAGCGGCGCGAAAGCTGCAGGTTCTTACAGGTCGAAGCAGGGCGCGCCTGCACATCGCGTTCACATGCGAACAACCAAGCTCGCCTTCCGCAGCGACAGCAGCAGCGCTCAACGCCAGTGCGCCACGATCCTTCCATGCACCGATGACTCGCACGCGGGCTCAGCGTAGCCGGACAGGATCTTGCGGCAGCACTCGCCGACGTTCTTCTTGATCCCCGCGCCGGCGTCGTCGCGAACCGCGCGCGTGCTGCGCGCAGCGCCGGAACCGCGAATGGTCAGCACCACGCCCGCCACCGCGAGCACGCCGCCGGCGATGGCCAGTGCGCTCAGGGTCTGGCCGAGCCAGAACCATGCGATCACGCTGGCGAACAACGGCTGCACGTAGATGAAGCTCGTCACGGTCGCCGCCGGCGCGCGTGACAGCGCCCAGTTCCAGCACAGATAACCGAGCACGGTCGGCGCGATGCCGAGATAGACCGCCGACACCAGTTGCGCGTTCGACGCCAGTGCGATCTTTTCCGGAAGATGCAGACCGAACGGCAGCAGCCCGAGCGTTGCCGCGAAGATGCTCGCGGTGGTGAAGCCGATCGTGTTGGTGCGCGCGAGCAAGGGTTTCTGCCAGACGAAGTAGATGCTCGTCGCGAGCACGGCCACCAGCACGAGCAGGGCGAGCGGTTCGAAACGGATCTGGCGACCTGAGCCGAGCGTGACCAGGATCACGCCGCAGAACGCGACCGCGAGGCCGACGCCCATGCGTCGCGTCAACGCCTCGCCGAGACGCAGCGCCGCGAGCGCTGCAGTGACGCCGGGCGCCAGCGCGATGATCACGGCCGCAGCGCCGGCCGGGATGCGCGTCATCGCGTAACCGAGGCAGAGTTGGTAGAGCGTCATGCCGATCAAGGCCAGCGCAGCCACGGCCGGCCAGTCGCGCAGCGGCGGCAGCTTGATCGCGCCGAACGCAACCGGCACGGCCAGACAAAGCGATGCGACGCCGAAGCGCAACAGGGAAAGTTCGGCCGGCGAGAACGCGCGCAGACCATAGGCGATTGCCGCGAATGCCGACGACCACAGCAGCACGGTCGCTGCCGCTGCGAGCAGGGGCAGCCATGCAGTCTTGTCCTGCACCGCGGCGTTCACGCGCGGCCTCGCCATGCGACCAGCGCCTGCAAGGCCAGGAAGCGGGCTTTCATGCGCACAGGCGATACCGCACCGGCGCCAGCAACTCGCACGCCGACGGTCGCTGCGTGCGCTTGCCCGACAACCGCTTCGCCCCGCTCCAGCGGCTGCGACAGATAGCCGTGCAAACCCAGCATGCCGCGCGTGATCCTGTTCAATTCGTTCAACATGGCCCATCTCCGATACTTGCGGCTTTTTCACCGCGAGGCCACGATAGGCCGCTGAACGCCGCCGCGGTAGCGATATCTTTGATAGCCAGGCTTGAGGAATATCGAACATGGATCGCGCGCCGCTGAATGCCCTGCTGGTCTTCGTCACTGCTGCGCGCGCACAGAACATGACGCGTGCGGCCGAGCGTCTGCATCTGACCGTGAGCGCGCTCAGTCACCAGGTCCGCCTGCTCGAACGCAGGCTCAACAGCACCTTGTTCCTGCGCGGTCCGCGCGGCCTGAAACTCACGGCCGAAGGCAGCCTGCTGCTGCAGCGCGTCGGTCCGCATCTGGATGCGATCGACGACGCGCTGCGGCCGTTGTGCGCACGGCGCGACAGCGTGCTCAGCCTCAGCGCGCTGCCGTCGATGGCATCGAGCTGGCTGGTGCCGCGGTTGCCGCGTTTCGTCGCGCAGCATCCGGATCTGGAAATCAATCTCGATTCCTCGATCGATCGCGTCGATTTCGCCGACGGCCGTTTCGAATGCGCCTTGCGCTACGGCCCGGGCCAGTGGGAAGGATTGATCAGCGAACTGCTGTTCGAGGAATGGCTGACGCCGGTTGCAAGTCCGCAGTTGTTCGCGCGGCGCAAACCGCCGCGCCTGGACCAGCTCGGCGAGTGGCCGCTGCTGGATCCGGATGATCCGTGGCCGCGCTGGTTCGAGCAGTTCGGCGGCAAGGCGCCGGCGCGCTATGTCGCAACCTTCAGCGATTCGGAAACCGCTCAACGCGCGACCGTCGAAGGCATGGGCATCTCGCTCGGTCGCGTAACCATGGCGCGGCCACTGATTGAAAGCGGACGCCTGATCAACCTGTATCCGCAGCGCATGCCGTCGCGTTACGCGCACTATCTGGTGTATCCGGCACGCGCACGCGAACACGCCGGCTTCCAGAGCTTTCGCACGTGGGTACTCGGCGAGGCGGCGGCTTTCGTTGCCGCTGCGAATACTTCGGCGCGGCGTGCGCGAATGCCCGCGCGCGGCGTGACTCCGCCGGTGTCGGCGCAGCTCGAAACGGTGCCGCGCCAGCGCGATGCGGCGTCGCGGTCCACGTCGAAGCGGACACCAGGCAAGCAGCGCAGATCGCGTTGAGATAGCGACCCACGCACGCTCAAGCGCGTTCGACACGCGCCGCATAGCAACCGGGCTTGGCGAAATGCACGTGCAGATAGCGCGTGCGCACATCGCCGAACAGTTTTCCGATCAACGATTCGAGCTGCGCACCGTCGACCAGATCGGCATCGGTCAGCATGCCGGCATCGTCGAAACCGCGCACCGACAGCGTGCGTGTGCGCAGCTGTTGCGGAACCGTGTCGAGCACGTCGCAGGTGCGTTCACCTTTGCGCACGTAGATCGCATGGCAGGAACGGAACGGTGAATCGGCCGGCTGATGCAGATAGTTGACCAGCAGCAGTTCGTCACCGGGCGTAGCATCGGTCAGGCTGATCCGGCAGGGATAACCGCCAGCGTCTCCCACACTCACGCGCACGGCGTTGTGGCGCGCGAGTTCCTTGTCGGACAACGCGAACAGCGGTTCGAAAGGCGCGCTCGGCAAACCGAGAATGCGAAAGCTCATGGAAATCTCCGTGGGTTGGGTGAGCACAGCATCGCGCCGGCGCGCATCGCGTACGATCCGGTTCTTGCGCTCGTATTCGCGCTGTCGTCTGAGGACGCTTCGATGACCCTGGTCGTGCATCACCTCGAAAACTCGCGCTCGCAGCGCGTGCTCTGGCTGCTCGAAGAACTCGGTCAGCTGTATGAAATCGTGCGTTACGCGCGCGATCCCGAGACGATGCTGGCGCCGCCCGCGCTGCGCGCAGTGCATCCGCTCGGCAAGTCACCGATCGTGGTCGACGGCGATCTGCACCTGGCCGAATCCGGCGCGATCATCGAATACTTGATCGACCGCTACGGCAACGGTCGTCTCGCGCCGGCGACGGGCACGCGCGAACGCCTCCGTTATTCGTACTGGCTGCATTACGCCGAAGGATCGCTGATGCCGCCGCTGCTGCTGAAGCTGATCTTCCATCGCGTCGAAACCGCGAAGATGCCGTTCTTCGTCAAACCGGTGGCCAGGGGCATCGCGAACCAGGTGCGCAAGGGCTTCATCGATCCGCAACTGCGCCTGCATCTGGACTATCTCGAAGGCGAACTCGAACGCAGCGGCTGGTTCGTCGGCGATGCGTTCAGCGGCGCCGACATCCAGCTGAGTTTTCCGATCGAGGCGGCTGCGGCGCGCGGTGGACTCGGTGCAGCGCGTCCGCGCCTGGCCGAGTGGCTGGCACGCGTTCATGCGCGTGCGGCCTATCAGCGCGCACTCGAACGCGGCGGTCCGTACACGCTGCTCGGCGGCTGAACGTCGTTGGGTTTCGAGCGCATTCGCTTGGCAGCCGGTGCTGCGCTGCGCGATGATCAAAACTGGAAAATTCCAGAACGGAGCCTAGGCATGCAGCGCACTCTTCTTTCGATCCTCGTCGGCAGTGCATTTTTCAGCCAGCCCGTCGCGAGCCTCGCCGCGGCGACCGACTGGCCGAGTTACAACCGCACGCCGACGTCGGAACGATTCGTGGCGCTGAATGCGATCACGCCGAAGAACGTGAGCGCGCTCAAGGTGCTGTGCGAGTACGACAGCGGTCAGCAGGTGAGTTTCCAGAGCGGTCTGATCCAGGTCGACGGCGTGCTGCTCGGCACCACCGAGCAGGACACCTTCGCGATCGATCCGGACAGCTGCAAGGAAATCTGGCGCGCGCACGAAGTGTTCGAGCCCGGCATGCTGAAAGTCAACCGCGGCCTCGCCTGGCTCGACGGTCGCGTGTTCCGCGGCACCACCGACGGTCGCGTACTGGCCTACGAATCGAAGACCGGCAAGCGCCTGTGGGCGACCACGATCGCCGATGCGGCCAAGGGTGAATCGGTGCCGGCCGCGCCGATCGCGTGGAACGGTCTGGTCTTCATCGGCAATGCCGGCGGCGACAACAAGGGCGTGAAAGGTCGCATGTATGCACTTGACGCCAAGGACGGCCACATCGTGTGGGAGTTCTATCTGGTGCCGAAGGAAGCCGGCGACTTCGCGCGCGGCCCGGGCGCAACCGCGGCGAGCGACGACATCGCCGCGAGCTGGAAGAACGAAGCCGGTTTCCCGATCAGCGGCGGCGCGACCTGGACTTCCTACACGCTCGATCCGGCGAGCGGCCTGCTCTATATCCCGGCCGGAAATCCGGCGCCGGATTTCGTCAACGCGCAGCGCGGCGGCGACAACCTCTATTCCGGCTCGATCGTCGTGCTCGATGCGAAGACCGGCGCGTACCAGCGCCACTTCCAGCTGGTCAAGCGCGACTTCCATGATTGGGACGTCTCCGCCGCACCAGCGCTGTTCACCAGCAAGGGCGGACGCAATCTGATGGCGGTGACCCCGAAGGACGGCCATCTGCATGTGTTCGACCTCGCCACCGGCAAGGCGCTGTATCGCAAGCCGATGACGCGCGTGTTCAACGACGACTCGCCGATCACACCCGACGGCACGCGCTTCTGTCCCGGCACGCAAGGCGGCGCGGAATGGAACGGCCCGGCCTACGATCCGGGACACGACATGATCCTCACCGGCGAAGTGGACTGGTGCGTGACCGTGCACGCCGCCGCCGATGCGCAGAAGTCGCTCGCCGACGCGCCGGCCGGCAAGCCGTGGAGCGGTTCGCCGGACGGCTTCGGCCAGCTCGACGATCCGAAGAAGTGGGCCGGCTGGATGACCGCGAGCGATGCCGTCAGCGGCAAGCGACGCTGGCAGTTCAAGACGCCGTTCCCGCTGATGAGCGGGATCACGCCGACCGCGGGCGGCGTGGTGTTCTTCGGCGACATGGGCGGCAACTTCTACGCATTCGACGCCGCGGCCGGCAAGAAACTGTGGTCGACGGATCTCGGCGGCGCGATTGCCGGCGGCGTGATCAGCTACGACACCGGCGCCGGTCAGCGCGTTGCCGTGGCTGCCGGCATGACCTCGCCGATCTGGCCGACACCGAAGGTCAATGCGAAGGTGGTCGTGCTCGGCCTGCCGGCAGACGCGACGGAATAATCCGGCGCCACACGATCGGGATATCGGCGCTCGCATCACTCATGCGAGCGAGCGCGCAGCGCAACTCCGACGCCGGCGCAGCAGTGTCAGCACGTCTCTTCGCCATAGCGCGGCGCAACCGGCACGCGTGCCAGATACGCCGCGATGCCTTCAGCGCCGCCGACGCGTGCCGCGCCACGCTTGTTCGTGCGGTAAACGCTGCGACGATCTTTCTCGCCGGACGCGGCCAACTCCGACAATTCGCGCAGCACGGCGATGCGTCGGCGTCGGGCTTCATCGACCACTTTGTTCATGCATCTCTCCTGGCTGTTCTCTGCCCCTGATATCCAGAACGCGCAATGCAGGGAAAAACTGCCAAACCGAGGTTCGATCGCGCTGGGGAAGGCGGCGCTGATGGACGTCTGCGGCTTCGATCGTTGTCACTGCCAAGTCGCATCCGCAGAACGCCGGCGCACACCCGGATGCGACATCGCCCCCACGGATCGATACGTCGGGCCACGGCGGCGGCGCCATCAAGAGCGCAGGAAAAGACACTGACAACTATTGAAATCTGTCAGTCCATTGATTATGGTGCGCAATCGGTGAGGTTGTGCGCGAAAGCGCTTCGAGATCTCGCTGACCAGGAACACCCGCCTCGCCCGCAGATGACGCGCCTCGACAGCGAGAAGAAACCCGCATGAAACTTTCCCTCACGCATGAACCCGCGCGCAGCCCCAAGGCGGCGCCGAGGCGCGCGCCACGTACCGCGCTGATCGTCGATCTGACGTGTCGCGGCGCGCCCGCGATTGCGCACCGCCTGGCGCGTGAGGGTTACGCGCTCGTGCTCGGACATGCGCCTGCATGCACCGATGCGGCGCGCACGGTCAGTGCGATCACGTTTGCCGGAGGCTGCGCGCGTGCAGTGTCGATCGAGAGCAGCGGAGAGGCTGAGATATCGCGCCTGCTCGATCTCGCTGCACGCATCTTCGGCGGCGTCGATGTAGTCATCAACAACGCGCGCGAACCCGTCGGTGGCGAAGCCGATCCCGCCGACACCGTATTCGATCGTTATTTCGGCGCATGCCATCGCGGCATGCTGCATGGCTTGAACGCCGCCGCGCTGCGTCTTGCTGCCGGCAGTCGCATCGTCAATCTGCCGGCTGCCGCGGACGAGGCGTCGGTAACGGATTCCGCGGCGTATCTGACGCCGACGGCAGCACTGGCGCGACTGACCGGGCGCTTCGCCGAAGCCCTCGTGCCCCGCGGACTCATCGTCAATGCGATCGCCGCATCCGCGCACTGCGACGAGGCCGCGATCGCCGAAGCAGTGGCGATGCTGGTCGGCGCCGATGCCGATGGCTGCAACGGCGAGTTGTTCGATGTCGATGCGCTGATACCCCGCGACGCCGGAGTATCCGCATGAACGACGATGTCCTGACGCCCGAGCGCATCCTCGAAGCCGCCGAAGACGTCCTGCGCCGCTACGGACCGGCCAAGGCCACCGTGGTCGATGTGGCGCGCGTGCTCGGCGTCAGTCATGGCAGCGTGTATCGCCACTTTCCGAGCAAGGCGGCGCTGCGCGATGCCGTCACCCAGCGCTGGCTCGCGCGCTCGGCGGCGCCGCTGGCGAAGATCGTCGCCGCCCGCGGCAAGGCCGCGACGCGCCTGCGCCGCTGGTTCGACACCCTGATCGCCGGCAAGCGCAGCTACGCGCTCGGCGATCCCGAACTGTTCGCAACCTATCTCGCGCTCGCCACCGATGCGCGCGAGATCGTCAAGGTCTACGCCGACCTGCGCTTCGTCGAGATCGAGACGCTGATCGCCGAAGGCATCGCGAACCGCGAATTCCGCCGCGTCGACGCCCGTGCCGCGGCGCATGCGCTGTGGAACGCGACCACGCGTTTTCACAATCCGGCGCATGCGGGTGAATGGAGCGCGCCCGGCATCGACGACGCGTTCGATGCCTTGTGGGAATTGCTGATGCATGGGCTGGCGCCGGCGCGCTGAGTCAGCGCCGATCCGCACAGGCCGACGCGTTACGCGGGTTCGCGCGGACTGCGCCGTTCCAGCCACCAGAGCAGAGCGACCGCGGCGAGCCAGCCGAGATAAAACGGCCAGCGCGGCAAGGCATGCTCGCGCTGCGCATTTTGCGCAGGCGCTGCGGACATCGTGATCAAGGCGCGCGTCGCGCGTGCATCATCGGCGCGTTGCAGCGCCACTGCCTCCGTCGCGGCGCGCACATGGAACGGCCAGCGTTGATCGCCTGAAACCAGCGTGTGCCAACCCGCTTGCGTCGGCCAGTACGCTGCGCAACCGGCTGTGGCGCCGGTGCTGTCGATGCTCAATTCGACACGCGCGTGCTGCCCCGTTTCGACGCTGGCGCCCGCTGCGACATTGCACAACACCGCGCGCTCATCGACGCGTGCCTCGCGCGGCAACTGCGGCGTCTTCTCGCCGCGCGCGCGCGCGAGCGTCGTCAACGCAGCGCTCCACAGCGTTCCGAATTGCGCCTGCGCACCGCCGAGACTCAGGCGATAACTGTCCGCCAGCCACCACAGTCCGACACGACCGCGACCCTCGCTGCGCCAGAGCGCGACCGGCGCATCGTCGTCGGCACGCAGCAATGGCGTCGCATCGCCGGCATCGACCTGCAGCGCTTGTCGGGTCAATGCGAGTCCGGCATCGCCGAGACCGAGCGCATGATCGAAGGTTGCGGTGGACGATGCAGCACTCGCCTGCGTGCGGAAGCCGAGCGCCGCCCAATCCTCGGTGACCGCTGCCGGAAGCGCACCAGTCACGCGCAGCAGCACGCCGAGGCCTTCATGCACGGCCGTCGTCAACGCCTGCTTCTGCGCCGCAGTCAACGTGGCCCATGCACGTTCGTCGATGATCGCAACGTCGGCGCCGCGCAAGGCCTCCGCATCGAGCGCCGCGCTGCCTTCGGTGAGCGCGATGCCCTCGCTGAGATTCACGCGGCTGTCCAGTTGCAGCCCTGCATCGACGGCCCAGCGCCGCAGATATTTGAGTTCGGGATTGGGCGCGCCGGCGAGCAGGACGATCTTCAGAGGTTGCCCGGCACGCGCCACCAGCGGCAGCGCGATCTCGTCGATGCGTGCGCCATCCTTGTCCAGCACGCGCAGCGAGAACAGGCTCGCGCCGGCGACTTTCGCCTGCGCATGCAGCTGGAAACGCCCGTCGGCATCGAGCGGCGCGGCGGCGACCACGACGTCGGCGGGATCGCGGAATTCGATGCGCCCTTGCGCGACGCGCTCGACGCGACCGCCGAGCCGCCAGACGCTGCCGGCATCGACCCACTCCGGCGCATCGAGATCGACCACGCCCTGCGGCAATGCGGCTGCGTCGAAACGCGTGACGATGCCACGCGCGGCATCGCGATCGCGCGCCGGCAGACCGCCACCGATCACGTGCAGGCTGCGCAGGTCCGGATGTCGTCGCAGCGCCGTGCCGAGATCGGGCACGCGCTCGGCGCCGCGCAGGTCCGGCGCACCGGGCAGCGCAATCACGGTGGCGCCGGCGGACACGCCGGCCAGTTGCTCGGGCGTCGCTGCCGGTGTCAGCACCTGCATTTCACCGGCCGCGAAATTCTCCTGCGTCGTCGGCGGAAACAGACACAGCACGAGCAGTGCGGCCGCGACGATCTGCAGCGCGATGACGAGCATGCGATGCCGGCGCTGCGACCGCCACGCGCGCACGCTGCCGATCAGGACGCCGGCACCGGCAAGAATCATCACGACGAGCATGGCATTCATCGCGCACCTGCGGGTGCTGCGGATGCCGGCGCGGTCGCCTGCAAGGCATCGAGGTAGGCCTGGCCGCTCGCATCGGGCGCCGGACGCAGCGCACCGGCGACGGCAGGAACCGGCAGCAGCGGCCACAGCAGAGCGTCGAGTTGGCGGCGGCAGGCATCGCATGCCGGATCGCGCCGCACGCGATCGATCGCGGCGAGCACGCCGAGCGCATCCGGCAAGCGGTTCTCGCGCGCGCGAATCCAGGCCTCGGCGGCGTCCCAGTCCGGCACCGTTCCGGCAGCGAGTGCACGATGGACTTGGTCGATGGTCGCCGCATCGATCGTGCCGGCTGCGAGCGTACCGACACGATCACTGACGCCCTTGCGATCGCCGGACAATCGCCGCGCTTCATCCGGCGCGGGCAGCTCGAGACCGACGCGCGCAAGATAGATGCGCGTGGACTGCTGCACCTGCTTGATGAAATCGAGCGCACGATGTTCATACGGCAGCGCTTCGTCGGGCTTGCCCTGGCGCAGGTTCAATTCCGATTGCCACATCTCGGCCAGCGCCGATTTCAGGATCGCCTTGGTATCCGCATCGAGCAGGGTCGCAGCCTCCGCGATGTCGTGCACGTGACCGTATTCGGCGACCGTATTGCCTTCCTGACCGAACTTCGCCGGCGCCGCGGGCGTGCTGCGTTCGTGCGCCGCATGTGCCGCGGCGAGTGCATCGACCTGGGCTGTTGCCTTGCTGTCGTGCAGGGTTTCGTTGAAGGAACGGCCCGGCGTTTCCGCTGCATGCGGCTGGCTGTCGTCGTGCTCGGCATGCGATTCCGATTCCTCGCCGAGGAACTGGCCGTAGCGCAGACGCAGGATTTTCTGGTCGACGCCGATGGCATCGGAGCGCGCCAGCAGTTTCGTCTCGTCGAGCTGCGCCTTGTCGGCGATCAGGGCTTCGGTGTCGATGATGATCTGACGCTGGCTGCGGAAATACGCCGGCATCGTTTTCTGCACGATGCCTTCCATGCCGGCGCTTTCGCTCGACGCTTCCACCGGCCAGCGCAGGATGAAACTCGCGCTGCGCGTGACGTTCGGTTTCGGTTCGCGATTGTCGGTTACCGCGAGCCGGACCACGACGTCGTCGCCTTGCGCGAGACCCAGCGCGGCGAGATCGAGCGCATGGTGATAGCGCATCGCGACGGGCGCTGCGCTGTCGTTCGTCGCAGGCGTGCCGGGCGGCGCTGTCGGTGCGGCCATCGCTTCGCCCGTCAATGCGATCGTCTGTTCCTTGAAGGTGACGTTTTCGCCGCTGCCCTGCGCCAGCGTGATGGTCAGATCCGCGTGCGCGATGCCGTAGTCGTCGCTCGCCTCGAACGCGAGGTCCCAGGTTTTCTGCTGCGCATCGAGCAGGCTCAGGGTTTTTTCGGGCTGGATCACACGCACCTCGGGCGCGCGATCGGCAATCGCATCGAGACGGTAGAGACGATCGTCGGCGAGTGCCGGCGCGCCTTCGAGCAGCACGCGATACAAGGTCGATGCCGACAGCGTGTGCGCGGCAGTCCAGTCCTCGCCGCTGCGTGTCAGCGTGGCGCGACTGCCGTCGTGAAAGACGAGGGTTGCGCCGGTCGGCTGCGGATCGAAGCGCAGGTTCCAGCGGATCGTCGAGCCTTGCGGCGCCTTCGCTTCCAGCGCAGCTTCGCGACGCGGCGCGATATGCGTATACGCCGGCGCTTCGATGTCGATGCGGGTCTGCGTGAGAGCCGTGGAAGTGGCCGTGCGTGTCTGCGCGACCGCGTCGCTATCCGTTGCATGCGGCAGCGGCGTGCGCCACAGCGTGGCGATCGCAGCGATCAGCAAGGCCGCCGCGAATGCGGCGACGACGGTGCGCCACGGCCAGGCCGGACGCAGCTCCACACGCACCTCGGCAACACGCGAGCGTAGTCGCGCCCGTTGCAGCGTCTGCAGCCGGCCGAGCGATGCGGCGTCATCGAACAGCAAGGCCGCGCTGTCGTCCATCGCCGGCACGCGTGCATCGAGCCTGCGCGCCAGCCAGCCGGCATCGACGTCGCGCCACGCGCGCACGAACAGGAACGCGAGCACGCCGAGCGCGAGTGCAGCGACCACGATCAGCGCGGCGATGCCGCCGACACGCAGCGCCAGCACGCTCATCGCAAGCGCGGGCGGCACTGCGCACAATGCAACGATGGCGCTGCGTCGCTGCGCGCACGCGCGTCGGATGCGCTCGATGTGCGGATCGACGCTCATTCGGAAGACTCGACGCGAGCATGCGTTGCGACGATGCGTTCGAGCAGGAACAACCCTGCGATCAGCATGACGAGCCAGGCGTCGAGCGGACGTGCCTGCGCGAGCGAGCGCGATGCCTCTTGCATGCCCGCGGTTTCATGCAGCGGACGCATCGCCGCAGCGACTGCACGTGTCGGCGCTGCCGGCGGACCACGCAAGGCAGCGAGCAGACGATCCGGAAAATCCGCGTCGAGCAGCAGGGGCAGGCTCGACGGAATCAACGCACCCGTGAGTTCGATCATGCGGCCACGGCCCGAAGATTCGTTGCGCGCGTAGACCTCGCCGGCGGCATTTTTCCACAATGCATCGCCGCTCGACGCGGATGCATTGGCGATCAAGGCGACGCCGCCGCGTTCCACCCACGCGCTGACTTCCGGCGCGGGCGGCGCCAGCCAGGCGAGCCAGGTCGTGTCGGCTGGAATGGCGACGCTGGCCGGTTGCACATCGAGCTCATAGTGACGAGGCTCGCGCGTATTCCAGGCCGCAACGGCGGCGCGCAGATATTCGACCGACGCTTCTGCGCTGGCCGCGTAGCGCACGACGAAGCGCACTGGCGGACCGACCGACGCCGCCTCGTTCGCGCGCGGGCTGCCCGCGACGACATGCCATTCGACCGCGCGGCTGAGGCGCGGGCGTTCGCCATCGAGTCCGTCGGCCGGGTCGGGCACCACGACACTCAGACTCGATGTGGCCGGCAGATCCGCATCGAGTTCACGCAGCAGGCTCGACGATGGCGAAAAACTGGAAGACGGCGCTTCTTCCAGGAGTGGAAAACCGGGCGCGAGCCAGTGCCATTCCGCGTCGATCGCGTTTGCCGCGTTTCGCGCAGCGGCGCGATCGACGCCCGGCGCCACCACCACCCACGGCCGCGCCGCCGCTGCCGGCGGCGTCAGCAGCGGGCGCGCGAGCAGCAACGCGAGCAGGGCCAGCAAGGCCAGACGCAGCAACAACAGCCACGGCCGTTCGACGCGCAGACGCCGGCGCGGCCGGATGCCTGCACCGACCCAGCGCAGCGCCGCGAAATCGGTCGGGCGCAGTTCGATCCGACGCACCAGATGAATCAGGATCGGCAACGCCAGCGCAGCCAGCGCGACGAGACCGAGCGGCGCGAGCAGGCTGAAGTTCATCGGCGCGAGCCCGCTGCGAACAGGCGCCGCAAGGGCGCATCCAGAGGTTCGTCGAGCATGTGTTCGGTGTGCCGGATGCCGTTCGCGGCGAAGCGTCGCGCCAGCTGCGAGCGCGCCGCGGCGAAACGTTCGAGAAAATCGGTGCGCACGGCGGCCGCATCGACGCGGCGTTCGGCGCTCGATTCCTGATCGAGAAAGCGATGTCCGCCGGTGAACGGAAAATCGCGTTCGTCGGCACCGAGCAGTTGCACGCTGACCACCTCGCGACGCGCAGCGGCAAGCCGCAGAGCGAGATCGGCACCGGCATCGTCGAAGAAATCCGACAGCATCACGACCAGGGCGCCGGCGCGGATGCGTTCCCAGAGCAGACGCAGAGCGCCTGCATCGGGCCAGCGTCCGGATGGCCGCAGGCGCGCAAGTTCGAGCAGGCAGCGATCGCGCTGACGCGGGCCGCTGCCGACCGGAATCAGCAGCGGCGCCGGTTCGGCCAGGGCGATCACGCCGAAGCGATCGCCCTGACGCAGCGCCAGCTCGATCACGCAGGCCGCGAGCGCCTTCGCCGCATCCAGTTTGCGAAAGTCCGAACGCGCGCTGTCGGCCTGGCGCATCGATGCGCTCGCATCGATGACCAGCCACACCGTCAGCGGACTGTCGCGTTCGGCTTCGCGCACGAAATAGCGGTCCGAGCGTGCGTAGAGTTTCCAGTCGATGCGGCGCAGTTCGTCGCCGGGTTCGTAGGCGCGATACTGCGCGAATTCGAGGCCGGCACCCCGGCTGCGACTGGCGTGCTGGCCTATCCCGTCGGTGCCGCTGCTGCTGCGCGCGGTCAGGCGCAGGTCGCGCAGGCGTGCGCGAACATCGGCCGCAATCAGATCGACGGATTCCAGACTGGCGCTCACCGCTGCACTCAGGCCGGAAACGGCACCGACTTCAGCAGCACGTCGACGACATCGTCGCTGCTGCGCTGCTCGGCCTCGGCGGCGAACGAGAGCAGCAGGCGATGGCGCAGCACCGGCGCCGCCAATGCCTTGACGTCGTCGCGCGTCGCGGCGAAGCGCCCATGCACGAGTGCGCGCGCCTTCGCCGCCAGCACGAGGGATTGACCCGCGCGTGGACCGGCGCCCCAGCGCACCCAGTTGCGCACCTCGGCAATCGCGCTGTCCTGCGGTCGCGACGAGCGCACCAGACGCGTGATCCAGCCGAGCAGATCGTCGCCGATGTGCACCTCGCGCGTGAGTTTCTGCAGCGCGATGACTTCCGCGCCGCTCATCACTGCGTCGATGCGGCCGCTGGCACTGCCGGTGGTCTGCGCGAGGATCGCGCGCTCTTCCGTCTCGTCCGGATAGTCGACGCGGATGTGCAGCAGGAAGCGGTCGAGTTGCGCTTCGGGCAGCGGATAGGTGCCGGCCTGTTCGAGCGGGTTCTGCGTCGCCAGCACGAAGAACGGCTGCGGCAATACATGCGTGGTGCCGGCGTAGCTGATCGTGCGTTCCTGCATCGCTTCGAGCAGGGCCGACTGCGTCTTCGGCGGCGTGCGGTTGAGCTCGTCGGCGAGCAGCAGGTTGGTGAACACGGGTCCCTGCTGGAACTTGAAATAGCGCTTGCCGGTGCCGTGATCCTCTTCGAGGATTTCGGTACCGACGATGTCGCTCGGCATCAGATCGGGGGTGAACTGGATGCGCCGGAAATCAAGCGCGAGCGCCGAGCCGAGCGAGCGCACGAGCAGGGTCTTGCCGAGTCCGGGCACGCCTTCGAGCAGGCAATGGCCGCCCGCGAGCAGGCCGATCAGCAACTGCTCGACGACATCGTGCTGACCGACGATGACCTGGGCGATCGCTGCGCGCAGGGCAGTGAGCTGGTCGAGCTGCGCGCGCACGGCGTGTTCTGTCGCTACATCATCCATCACGGTTTCCTTGAACCAACAGGTGTTCCGGCGCAGGGCGGAATTCAGAGTCGTTGAGCTGTGAAGACGCTGCTTCCGATCTGCATCGGAAGACGAACGTCGATGTCTACGCGGTCAATGCATACACGACCACGTTCACCGCGAACTTGGTGTTGTCCTCGGCGAGCCAGCGCTTGTTGCGCCAGTCGTAGTCCCATTCGCAGCCGTAGTCCTTGTTGCTGTAGAGCACGCCGAGGCGGCCTTCGATCTCGATGCCCTTGAGGTATTCGTGCACGAGGTCGTCGCCCCAGCCGTTGAGTTCGAAGGTCGTCGCCGGCGGTCCGTCGAATTTGAAGAAGCTGTCGAAGATCGGATGCTTCTTCGGCAGCTTCTGCAAAGCGTCTTCGCCGAATATCGATGCCATCTCGCGCTCGAACGATTTGGCGAACAAGCCATCGATGTCGTGATTGCAATCGTCGACGAGGACGAAGCCGCCGTTGCGCACGTACTTCTCGAAGTTGCGGCGTTCGTCCGGATTGAATTCGACCAGCTTGTGTCCGGCCATGTAGCACATCGGCTGGGTCAGCATGCGCGGATCGGCCAGCGCGAGGATGCGCTCGCGCGTATCGACACGCAGCGTGGTGTACTGGATCAACGCGTCGAGCACGCTCGACGGCATGCGCTGGTCGACGTCCCAGTCGCCGGAGTCGTACATCAGGCGGGTGAACCAGAAATCGTAGGCAGGCTCGGCAGCACGCGCGCGCGGCAGCATCGCGCCGGCAGTGCCGGCGAGGACGAGGCGGAGGAATTCGGCGCGGGTCATGGATCGGTTTCCGGTCTCCGCTCGGAAGACGCTGCCCGCAGGACGGATGAAGAGGAACCTTGCACGAATCGATGCTTCACGTTCGAACGGGCTTTCCTCATCCGGCCTGTCGGCCACCTTCTCCCGAGGCAAGGACGATCGTCACACCGCGTCGGAGAGCGAGGAGAACGTGAAGTCGCGCACCTTCATCGGCGGGATCATCATCGTGAACGGTGATTCGTCGTCGCCGACACGCACCGGCTTGCCGAGCTCCTCGATGTTGTTGAGCATGATCGCGGGCGATTCGTTGAAGCGGAAATTCTTGATCGGATACTTGATCTCGCCGTTCTCGATGTAGAAGGTGCCGTCGCGGGTCAGTCCGGTCAGCAGCACGGTCTGCGGATCGACCATGCGGATGTACCAGGTGCGCGTGACCAGCACGCCTTTCTTGGTTTCCTTGACCAGATCCATCGTCGACTTGTCGCCACCGACCATGATCAGGTTGCCGGGCTGGCCGACCGCCTTCTTGCCCTGCTTCTGCGCCCAGAAACGCGAGTACTGCAGATAGTCGACGACGCCCTTGGTGATGATCGGCGTGCGCTCGCGCGCGAGGCCGTCGTTGTCCCACGGCACCACGGCGGCCGACGCATCCCACGGATCGGCATAGATCGTCACGCGTTCGTCGAAGAGTTTTTCTCCGACCTTGTTGCCGCCGCCCTTCTTGGACAGGAAGCTGCGGCCTTCGTCGGACTGGCGCGCATCGAAGCCGATCATCATGAAGGAGATCAGGCCGGCGGTGGCGGCCGGCTCCATGATGACGGTGTACTTGCCCGGCTCGAGCGCTTTCGCATCGACCGAGCCTTTGGCCTTCTGGATGGCCGTCTTGATGTCGCTCTTGACGTCGAATTTGGACACATCCCCGAGGTTGCGCGCGACCCAGCCGGAGCCGTGACCGTCGTCGGTGCGCACGGTGCAGGTGAAATCGACACCGGTGCTCTTCTGGTAGCCGAAATTGCCCTTGCTGTTCGCGATCGCCGAGAAGTTCTGCGAATCGGTGAAGAAGCCCGCAGCGACGAGCTTGTCCTTGCGGCAGGGCTCGATGCAGTCGGCGGCGACCTGCGCGCGATATTCCGGTGTGACCGCGGCGGTCTTCTCGATGAAGGTGCCGCTCGGCTTGTAGACCTGCTTCTCGATCGCCGGCATGAACTCGGGATTTTCCGGCGCCAGCTGCGCGAGTTCCTCGGCGCGGCGCACGACCTTCTCGATCGAGGCGTCGTCGAAGCTGTTGATCGTCGCGGTGCCGACGCGCTTGCCGAACGCGACTTCGATCGCAAGATCGGCATCGCTGACGTAGCCGCTGGTCGAGACGCTGTTGAGCGCATAGCGGATGTTGCCGCCGCTCGATCCGGACAAGGTCGCGGTGCACTGATCGGCCTTCGACAACTTGATCGCCTTGTCGAGGATGGCCTTGGCTTGTTCTTCGGTGTACATGCTCATGGGTGCGTTCTCCGATTCGGTTTGTTCGCGCGAGAGTCTGGTGTTGATCTTGGTGATGTGAGGGCGCGCACTGCGTGCGCTGTGAGGAGTGAGGGCGCGCCTTCGGCGCTGTGAGGAAAAGCAAATCGCTGCTGCCGTTCCTCACTCCTCACAGCCCGTGCAGCGGGCGTCCTCCCAGGGCGCACAGCGCCCGACCTCACACTCCACCTCAGCCCAGACTCCTCGCCGTATTGATGACGTTGGCGCCGTTGAAGCGCGCCGTGCTCGAACCGTGCGAAACGGCGGAGACCTGACCGGGCTGGCCCTTGCCGTCGAAGAACGATCCGCCGAAACGGAAATCGCTCTCGTCGCAGACGGCCACGCACGAGTTCCAGAATTCCGGCGTGCGGATCTGGTACGCGACATCTTCCAGCGGCTGGGTCACCTTGCCGTTCTTGATTTCATAGAAAAGCTGGCCGCCGAACTGCGCGTTGTAGCGCTGCTGGTCGATCGAGAACGAACCATCGCCGACGATGTAGATGCCGTTCTCGATGTTCTTGATCATGTCGTCCGGCGAGAGCTTTTCCTTGCCGGGTGCGAGCGAGACATTGGCCATGCGCTGGAACTGCACGCTGGACCAGTTGTCGGCGTAGCAGCAGCCCTGCGATTCCTTCAGGCCGAGGATGTGCGCCTGATCGCGGATCGCCTGGTAGTTGACCAGCACGCCGTCCTTGATCAGATCCCAGCGCTGCGTCTTGACGCCTTCGTCGTCGTAGCCGACCGCGCCGAGCGTGCCCGGCTGGATCTTGTCGGCGAAGATCGTGACCTTGTCGCTGCCGTACTTGTAGTTCTTCGATTTCCACTTGTCGATCGTGGCGAAACTGGTGCCGGCGTAGTTCGCCTCGTAGCCGAGCACGCGATCGAGTTCGGTCGGATGGCCGACCGATTCGTGAATCGTCAGATACAGATGCGAAGGGTCGAGCATCAAGTCGTACTTGCCCGGCTTGACCGACTGCGCGGTGAGTTTTTCCTTCGCCTGCCTGGCCGCGGCAATCGCGTCTTCCTTCATGTCGTAGGAATTGCGGTAGACCACGGCGCCGCCCGGCAAGGTGACCTTGTCGGCGGGCTTGCCGTCGAGATATTCGAAGCCCATGCCGCGCGGCGCGGACAGTCCCGCGCGAATGCGGAACTTGCCGGTCTTCTGATCGACCGCGGTCACCTGCATCGGCGCCCAGATGCGATGCACGTCCTGGTCGATGTAGGAACCGTCGGTCGAGGCGAAATACTTCTGCTCGTTGACCAGGAACAGGATCGAATTGATGAAGCTCGCGCCGGCCTGCATCGCGGCGGCGTTGACGCCGAGCAGCAGGTCGACCTTGTCCTTGATCGGCACTTCCATCGCGTTCTTGACGATCGGCGTCACCCACGACACTTCGCCGACGCCCTTGTTCGGCGCGAGCTGCACCGGCTCGGTACGCAGGCGCGAATTCGCCTTCGCGATCGCGATCGCTTCACCGGCCGCCTTGGCGACCGCGTCGTTGGAAAGATCGCTGGTCGCGGCGAATCCCCACGAACCTTTCGCGATCACGCGGATGCCAATACCGGTCGATTCGGTATTGACGACGTTCTGCACCTTGTCTTCGCGCGTGATCACGAACTGGCGCAGATAGCGCCCGATGCGCACGTCGCAGTAGCTCGCACCGCCGGACTTCGCCGCGTTGAGCGCGATGTCGGCGAGGCGTTTCTTGGTTGCCACGTCGATCTTGGTCAGCAGCACTTCGGCCGCGACCGCGCGTCCGTAAATCGAGGGAATCACCAGACTGCCGACGCCGGCACCAGTGATCTTGAGGAAATCGCGTCTGTCCATGGGTCCCCTCCAAGGGTGGGTTGTAAAAGCGGAACGCGGGAGCGTGTCAGCCGATCTTGTCGAAGCCGCGCGCCGGCGTCACGTGACAAAGGGCATGGGTCGCATGCATCGGACAACAAAATAGTTGGCGCGCCCGCGCGAAGCGATCCGCGTCCCGGCGCCGCCCGACCAAGTGCGCAGGACGTTCCATCCGAAAGCATTACTTCTGCAACGCGCGGCTGCGCTCTGCCGGAGATGGCGGGCGCGCCTGCTACCATCGCACCCGGATGGACATCTCGAAGACCTTTCATATCGAAGCGGCGCATCGCCTGCCGAACGTGCCGGCCGGGCACAAGTGCGCGCGCATGCATGGGCATTCGTTCCGCGTCGAGGTACATGTTCGCGGTCCGCTCGATCCGGTGCTCGGCTGGGTGATGGATTTCGCCGACATCAAGAGCGCGTTCGCGCCCTTGCACGATCAGCTCGATCACCACTGCCTCAATGACGTGCCCGGACTCGACAACCCGACCAGCGAAAATCTCGCGCGCTGGATCTGGGCCGGGCTGAAACCGCGGCTGCCGCTGCTCGCGCGCATCGACGTGCACGAGACCTGCACGTCAGCCTGCAGCTACGACGGTGTCGATCTCGGCTGAGCAGGCCGCACCAGCCGCGTTCTCGTGCGCTGCCGCAAACCGCTGTATTTTTGCAAATCACTACTTTTTAACGAGATTTCCTCAATCCGGGGACGCAGCCTCATCTTTCTTACCGAAAGATGTTGCGTCGCAACAAAATCTCTGCTAGAGTGCCTCCACACTCCCGGATTCCCTGAGGTACCGAACATGTTCGAGCAAATCAACAATCAGTCGCTGGCGCTGGGCAAGAGCTACACCGATGCTTTCGTCAAGGCGCAGGGTCTCGCGCTGGCCGGCTTCGAGCGCATCACCGAGCTGAACCTGAAGACCTTCGAAGACCGCCTCAAGGCGTCGGTCGATTTCTGGTCCGAAGCCGCCGAAGTGCGTGACATCGAAGCCGCCAAGGCGTTCTGGCCGAAGGGCGTGCAGCTGGCGAAGGAAAGCGCCGAGAAGCTGTATGCGACCAGCCAGGAAGTGTTCGGCGTCCAGCTGAAGACCTCCGAGGCGATCGGCGCGCTGGCCAAGGGTTCGTTCGAGAACACCAACGAGACGATCAGCAAGCAGGTCAATGCCGCCAAGAAGGCGACCGCGACGCGCTGAGTCTCAAGTTTCATCAGGAGCCCCCACGGGCGGCTCCGGGCACAGGACGTGCCCTCCCGCTTCACCGCTTGATCGAAAAAAACGCAGTCGCATCTCCCCTCCCCCGCGACTGCGTTCATTCCGGGCCGGACTTTGTCCGGCCTTTTTTTTTGGCCGCGATCCGGGCATGGGCGGAGCATCCGGCTTGGCCGGAGTTCGTGCGGCAATATGTCACCCGCTTGGCTGCGTGGTGCAGCATCCGGCACAACTGCCTTCCGATTGCGGCGACAGCCCCCGAATTGATAGACTCTGCGGCCTTTTGGAGGTGGGCCGCAGCGGGAGAGGCGCGCCGCCGCCAGTCTCCCTGACCGGGAGTATCCAGTGCGTAATTCCATCGCCCACGGTTGGCGCGTGGCGCTGCGCACGGTAGGCCTTCAGATCGGCGCGACGCTTCTGGTTGCGCTGGCAGCGACAGGATTCAACTGGCGCGCAGGTCTGGCGGCACTGCTCGGCGGGCTCATCATCTCGGCGGGCAACCTGTTGTTCGCAGTACGAATGTTCGGCCGGGGCGTCGTTCCCGTCCAGAGTGCCATGCGCTCGGCCTACGCCGCGCAGGTGCTCAAGTGGGTCTGGCTTTGCGCGATGCTGTATTTCGCCATCGCCGTGTGGAAGCTGCCGTTTCCCGGCCTGATCGCCGGGATACTGGCAGCGCAAGTCGCATTTTGGATTGCCCTCATTGCAACCAGGTAGGAACGATGGCCAGCGAAGAAGCCGGTTCGGTCAACATGACCGAATACATCCAGCATCACCTGCATCACTGGCAGGTGATCGTTGGCAACAATGCCTTCATGAAGATCAACATCGATACCTTGATCTTCACGGCGTTGACCGCGCTGGTGTTCTTCGCGCTGTTCACGCGCGTCGCGCGTCGCGCCACGCCGGGCGTTCCGGGCAAGCTGCAATGCGCGATCGAGATGATCGTGCTGTTCGTCGACGGCATGGTCAAGGAAACCTTCCACGGCAAGAGCAAGCTGATCGCACCGCTGTCGATCACGATCTTCTGCCTCGTCTTCCTGATGAATTTCATGGACATGCTGCCGGTCGACCTGCTGCCTTGGGCGTGGGCGAGCGGGCATACGCTGGCCGGCCACGATCCTGCGCATGCGTATCTGCGCGTGGTGCCGACGGCCGATCTCAATACCACGCTCGGCATCGCGCTGACCGTGTTCCTGCTGATCCAGTACGTCGGCATCAAGCACAAGGGACTGCTCGGCTTCTTCGGCGAGTGGTTCACCGCGCCGTTCGGCAAGTACGCCGCGCCGGCCAATCTTCTGCTGCGCGTGATCGAGGAAGCGGTGCGCCCGGTTTCGCTGTCGCTGCGACTGTTCGGCAACATGTACGCCGGCGAGCTGATCTTCATCCTGATCGCGGTGATGACGCTCGGCGCGGGCCTGGCGCATTTCTCGACCTATGCGCTCGGCATCGGACAGTTCATCGCCGGCTTCGCATGGACGATGTTCCATATCCTGATCATCACGCTGCAGGCGTTCATTTTCATGACCTTGACCATCGTGTACCTCAGCATGGCGGCCGAACATCACTGACACGATCGTCCAACATCGTGGGTCAGGAAGCCGCATGGCTGATCTGCACGTTTCAACCTGGCGCTGTCGATTCCCGCTGCACTGAACCGACCGCTTCAATTTCAACCAAGTTTTTTTTCTTCAACTTCACCCTAGAGAATCACGGAGACCATCATGGAAAATATCGCCCAGGTCGGCAATTTGCTGAGCATGACCGTCATCGCCGCCGGCCTTCTGATCGGCCTCGGCGCGCTCGGAACCGCGATCGGCTTCGCGCTGCTCGGCGGCAAGTTCCTTGAAGGCGCGTCGCGCCAGCCGGAACTGACCCCGATGCTGCAGACCAAGATGTTCATCGTCGCCGGCTTGCTCGACGCGGTGCCGATCATCGGTGTCGCGATCGCGCTGCTGCTGCTGTTCGCGAACCCGCTGCTCGGCTATCTCGGCGTCAAGTAAGAACCTCGCAGTGCAGGCACGGCGGTCACGCGACTGCCGCGCCACAGGAGCCCAGCAATGATTCCGAATCTCACCCTGGTCATCCAGGGCCTGGCATTCTTCGCCGTGGTCCTGGTGGTCATGAAGTACCTCTGGCCGCCGATCATCGCGGCGATCGAGGAGCGTCAGCAGAAAATCGCCGAAGGTCTGTCGCAGGCGGAGAAGGCGCGCAAGGAGCTCGCCGATGCCGACGCGCGCGTGGCCGACGAGATCAAGAAGGCACGCGCGGAAGCGGCGACGATCGTCGAGAAGGCGCATGGCCAGGCCACGCAGATCGTCGACAAGGCACGCCAGGACGCGATCGTCGAGGCGACCAAGCAGAAGGCGATTGCCGCCGCCGACATCGAAGCGCAGATGCACCGCGCGCGCGAGGAATTGCGCGGCAAGGTCGCTTCGCTCGCGATCGCCGGTGCGGAGAAGATCCTTCATCGCGAGATCGATGCGAACGCGCACAAGGCCTTGATCGACCAGCTGGTCACCGAGATCTGACATGTCCAACGCACTCACCCTTGCCCGTCCGTACGCGCGCGCCGCGTTCGAACTGGCACGCGAGAACAAGGCGCTCGGCGACTGGGCCGGCAAGCTCGCGTTCGCAGCACAGGTCGCGGCCGATCCGCGCGTCGCAGCCTTGTTCGGCGATCCGCGAGTAGCGGAATCCGACCTCGCTGCGCTGGTGTTGCCGGACGGCGAGACGGACGATTCGCCGTTCGCCGGTTTCGTGCACGTGCTCGCCGCGAACGCGCGCCTGCCGGTACTGCCGGAAATCGGCGCGCTGTTCGAGGAGCTGAAGCACGAGGCGGAACGCGTGCTGAAGGTCAACGTGCGCTCGGCGACACCGATCGATGCGGCCGAGACCGGCAAGCTCAAGGATGCGCTGAAGCGCCGTTTCGGGCGCGACATCGAGATCGAGCAGTCGATCGATGCCGGCATGCTCGGCGGCGCGATCATCGATGCCGGCGAAGTGGTCATCGACGGATCGGTGCGCGGGCGGTTGGCGCGGTTGGAACAGGCACTGACGAATTGACGAACTCGCGCCGCCCGGCGTCGAGGTTCGTTCGAAGCGTCAGGAGGCAAAAGTCAGAAGTCGCGAAGCGCAAAACTTGCTGCTTTTCGACCTTTGACCTTTGCCTTTTGACGATCCACCAAGAAAGCATCTCCGCTCGACGCGCACAAGCGTCCGAATAGGAAAAAGATCATGGCGACCACCATCAATCCATCCGAAATCAGCGAACTCATCAAGAGCCGCATCGAGAAGTTCAAGTTGTCCGCCGAAGCGCGCAACGAAGGCACGCTGACCAGCGTGTCGGACGGTATCGTGCGCATCCACGGCCTCAACGACGTGATGTCGGGCGAAATGGTCGAGCTGCCGGGCAACACGTTTGCGCTGGCGCTGAACCTCGAGCGCGATTCGGTCGGCGCGGTCGTGCTCGGCGGCTACGAGCACCTGCGCGAAGGCGATACCGCCAAGACCACCGGCCGCATCCTCGAAGTGCCGGTCGGGCGCGAGCTGCTCGGCCGCGTCGTCGACGCGCTCGGCCAGCCGATCGACGGCAAGGGTCCGTTGAATGCGAAGCAGACCTCGCCGATCGAGAAGGTCGCGCCGGGCGTGATCTGGCGCAAGTCGGTCGACCAGCCGGTACAGACCGGCTACAAGAGCGTCGACTCGATGATTCCGGTCGGCCGCGGCCAGCGCGAGCTGATCATCGGCGACCGCCAGACCGGCAAGACCGCACTGGCGATCGACGCGATCATCAATCAGAAAGGTTCCGGCATCAAATGCATCTACGTCGCGATCGGCCAGAAGCAGAGCTCGATCGCGAACGTCGTGCGCAAGCTGGAAGAAAACGACGCGCTCGCGCACACGATCATCGTCGCGGCCTCCGCTTCCGAATCGGCGGCGATGCAGTACATCGCGCCGTACTCCGGCTGCTCGATGGGCGAATACTTCCGCGACATCGGCGAAGACGCGCTGATCATCTATGACGATCTGACCAAGCAGGCCTGGGCGTATCGCCAGATCTCGCTGCTGCTGCGCCGCCCGCCGGGCCGCGAAGCGTATCCGGGCGACGTGTTCTATCTGCATTCGCGTCTGCTCGAACGCGCTTCGCGCGTGTCCGAAGACTATGTGGAGAAGTTCACCAACGGTGCGGTGAAGGGCAAGACCGGTTCGCTGACGGCGTTGCCGATCATCGAGACGCAGGCCGGCGACGTGTCCGCCTTCGTGCCGACCAACGTGATCTCGATCACCGACGGGCAGATCTTCCTCGAAACCGACCTGTTCAACGCGGGCATCCGCCCGGCCGTGAACGCCGGCATCTCGGTGTCGCGCGTCGGCGGCGCCGCACAGACCAAGATCGTCAAGAAGCTCTCCGGCGGCGTCAAGCTCGCTCTCGCGCAGTACCGCGAACTCGCGGCGTTCGCGCAGTTCGCCTCCGATCTCGATGCCGCGACGCGTGCGCAGCTCGAACGCGGTCAGCGCGTGACCGAACTGATGAAGCAGCGCCAGTACGCGCCGCTGTCGATCGCCGAACTCGCGCTGTCGATCTACGCCGCGGAAAAGGGTTTCCTCGACGATCTGCCGCTGCCGAAGATCCTGCCGTTCGAAGCCGCGCTGCACGCGCACTTCCACAGCAACTACGCCGATCTGATGAAGAAGATCGTCGACAGCGGCGACTGGAACAACGACATCGAGGCATCGTTCAAGAAGGGTCTGGAAGAGTTCAAGAAAACCGGGAGCTGGTGAGGCGTAAGGAGTGAGGAGTGAGGGAGAGCCGAAGCTTTTCCTCACAGCTTGCGCAGCAAGCGACCTCCCCCCTCACAGCGCCGCAAGGCGCGCCCTCCCCCACGAGCGAAGCGAGTAAGGCATGGCAGGCGCAAGAGAAATCCGCACGAAGATCAAGAGTGTCGCGAACACGCGCAAGGTGACGCGCGCGCTCGAGATGGTTTCGGCCTCGAAGATCCGCAAGGCGCAGGAGCTGATGCGCTCGTCGCGGCCGTATGCGCGTCTGATGCGCCAGGTCATCGGTCATCTCGCGCATGCGAACGTCGAGTTCCGGCATCCCTTCATGATCGAACGCAGCGAAGTGAAGCGCGTCGGCTATGTCGTGGTGTCGACCGACCGCGGCCTGTGCGGCGGCCTCAACTCGAATCTGTTCCGCCGCCTGCTCGCGGAGATTCGCGAGTGGCAGGACAAGGGCGTCGAAGTCGACGTGGTCTGCATCGGCCAGAAGGCGACACAGTTTTTCCGCCGCCTCAAGGTGAATATGGTCGGCAGCGTGACGCATCTCGGCGAGAAGCCGCAGATCGCGCAGCTGATCGGCGTGATCAAGGTGATGCTCGACGAATACACCGCCGGTCGCGTCGATCGCCTGAACATCGCGTACAACAATTTCGTCAACACGATGACGCAGAAAGCGACCATCGATGCCCTGCTGCCGCTGCCCGCCTCCGACGAGCTGGTCACCACGCACGCCTGGGACTACATCTACGAGCCGGACGCCGAAACCGTGCTGGAACACGTGCTGACACGCTATGTCGAGTCGCTGGTGTATCAGTCGGTGCTGGAGAACCTGGCGAGCGAGCACGCCGCGCGCATGGTCGCGATGAAGGGCGCATCGGACAACGCGACCAAGGCGATCGGCACGCTGACCCTGATCTACAACAAGGCGCGTCAGGCCGCGATCACGCAGGAAATTTCCGAGATCGTCAGCGGCGCGGCGGCGGTCTGACGCGGCGATGAACTCTCGCGCCGCCATCGCATTGCTGACGTTCGCACTCGCCGCATCCGGCCTGGCGTTCGCCGCGGCTCCGGCTGCGGGCAAGATCAGCGAAGCGCAGGTGCGCAGCGTCGTCGGTGCGATGGAAGAGGCTTCGAAGAACGGCGACCCGCGCACGGCCGCCTCGTACATGTCGGACGACTGCGTCATCGCGACGAGTTTTCCCGGCAAGGACGGCAACAAGAAGGTCACGAAGAAGGACAAGCGTCAGTACGTGGCCGAGGAAACCGTGACGGCGGCCAAACACACGCAGCGCGAATACGAAACCTCGAAGCCCGAGATCGTGATCGAGGCGTCGGGCAAATCGGGCACCGCAAGCTACAAGGTGCGCGAGACCTACACCGAGGATGGCCGCAAGGTCCAGGTCGTCGCCTACGAGATTGCAACGGTGGAACTGCGCGGCGGCGATGCGCTGATCACCGCCGTGGATGTCGATGCGGTCGCCATGTCGGTCGACGATCGGCAGATTTTTTGAGGCCCGCCGAAGTCAGGACTGACTCGAGTGGACCTTGTGGATGTTTTCCTTTCACCGATTTGTACGGAGAAAGGCAGTCGTTTCGTCAGGCGCTCGCGCGCGGACGATTCGCGACGGACACGGTATGCCGGCGTCCGCCGAGCGGATCGCGGCATGAAGCGTAGTTGATCAAGGCATTCGATAGAGGATGGGTTATGAGCACAGGTAAAGTCGTACAGATCATCGGCGCCGTCGTCGACGTCGAATTCCCGCGCGAGTCGGTGCCGAAGGTCTATGACGCGCTGAAGATCGAGGGCGCCGACGCGATCACGCTGGAAGTGCAGCAGCAGCTCGGCGACGGTGTCGTGCGCACGATTGCGCTCGGCTCCAGCGACGGTCTCAAGCGCGGCCTGGTCGCGACCAACACCGGCGAAGGCATCAAGGTGCCGGTCGGTACCGCGACGCTCGGTCGCATCATGGACGTGCTCGGCAGCCCGATCGACGAAGCCGGTCCGATCGGCGAGAAGGATCGCTGGGTCATCCACCGCGCAGCGCCGGCCTATGACGACCAGGCGGCCGCGAACGAACTGCTCGAAACCGGCATCAAGGTCATCGACCTGGTCTGCCCGTTCGCCAAGGGCGGCAAGGTCGGCCTGTTCGGCGGCGCCGGCGTCGGCAAGACCGTCAACATGCTCGAACTGATCAACAACATCGCGACCCAGCACGCCGGTCTGTCGGTGTTCGCCGGCGTCGGCGAGCGCACGCGCGAAGGCAACGACTTCTATCACGAGATGATCGACGCGGGCGTGATCAAGCTCGACGACATCACGCAGTCGAAGGTCGCGATGGTCTACGGCCAGATGAACGAGCCGCCGGGCAACCGCCTGCGCGTCGCGCTGACCGGCCTCACGATGGCGGAATACTTCCGCGACGACATCGACCCGGCCACCGGCAAGGGCCGCGACATCCTGTTCTTCGTCGACAACATCTATCGCTACACGCTGGCCGGCACCGAAGTGTCGGCGCTGCTCGGCCGCATGCCTTCGGCGGTCGGCTACCAGCCGACGCTGGCCGATGAAATGGGCCGTCTGCAGGAACGCATCACCTCGACCAAGACCGGCTCGATCACCTCGATCCAGGCCGTCTACGTGCCCGCCGACGATTACACCGATCCGTCGCCGGCCACCACGTTCGCTCATCTGGACTCGACCGTCGCGCTGTCGCGCGACATCGCCAGCCTCGGCATCTATCCGGCGGTCGATCCGCTGGCTTCGACCAGCCGCCAGCTCGATCCGCTGGTGATCGGCACCGAGCACTACGAAACCGCGCGCCGCGTGCAGGGCACACTGCAGCGCTACCGCGAACTGAAGGACATCATCGCGATCCTCGGCATGGACGAGCTGAGCGAAGAGGACAAGCAGTCGGTCACGCGCGCGCGCAAGATCGAACGCTTCTTCTCGCAGCCGTTCACGGTCGCGCAGGTGTTCACCGGCGCACCGGGCAAGTACGTTTCGCTGAAGGAAACCATCCGCGGCTTCAAGATGATCTGCGACGGCGAATGCGACCACCTGCCGGAACAGGCGTTCTACATGGTCGGCGGCATCGACGAGGCCTTCGAGAAGGCCAAGGCGATGGAGAAGAAGGCCGCTTGATGCGGCCGTAAAGGGTCAAGGGTGAAAAGTAAAGGGGGAACAGCGGCGTAATGCTCTTCCCCTTTCCCATTGACCCTTTACTCTTTACACGTATCCGCAAGTCGTACCGGTAAAAATCGAATCAACACAGGTCGAGATACGCTGCAATGGCAACCATTCACTGCGACATCGTCAGCGCCGAGGAAGAGATCTTTCACGGCGATGCCTCGTTGGTCATCGCGACCGGCGAGATGGGCGAGCTCGGTATCGCGCCGCGGCATGCGCCGCTGATTACGCGGCTCAAGCCGGGTCAGGTGCGCGTGCAGCTGGAGAGCGGCGAGGAGCAGTTCTTCTATGTCTCCGGCGGCATTCTCGAAGTGCAGCCGACGGTCGTGACCGTGCTCGCCGACACCGCGATCCGCGCCAAGGATCTCGACGAAGCGGCAGCCCGTCACGCCAAGGAAGAAGCCGAGCGGATGCTGTCCAATCGCACCGATGCGCTCGAAGTCGCGCAGGCACAGGCACAGCTCGCGCAGGCGATGGCGCAGCTGCAGGCGCTGGAACGTCTGCGCCAGGCCTTGAAGCACTGAGTTCGGACATCGAACGCAGCATTCGAAAAACGCCGGCCTCGTGCCGGCGTTTTTTTCGGCACTGATCAAGCGTCGATATGCTGCCCGCAGCGGCCGATCGCGCGACATGCCATTTGACATGCCCTGCCGCAACGTAGTGTGCTTGGGATTCCTCTCGAGCATGGGCCTGCGTCATGTGCGGTTTCTTCTGCATCTTCGATCCTTCCGGCGGCGCCGAGGCATTGCGTGCGACCGCGCTGAAGCAGGCGCGACTGCTGCGTCATCGCGGGCCGGACTGGAGCGGCATCTATGCGGACGACAAGGCGGTGCTCGCGCACGAGCGGCTGGCGATCGTCGACGTCAATAACGGTGCGCAGCCGCTGCTCTCCAGCGACGGCGGCCAGGTGCTCGCCGTCAACGGCGAAATCTACAACCATCGCGAATTGCGCCAGCGCCTCGCCAGCGGCTATCCGTTCCGCACCGATTCGGACTGCGAGGTGATCCTGCCGCTGTATCGCGCGCAAGGCCCCTCCTTCCTCGACGAACTCAAGGGCATGTTCGCGTTCGCGTTGTGGGACAAGGCGGCCGGCGACTGGCTGATCGCACGCGATCCGATCGGGATCATTCCGCTCTACACCGGCCGCGATGCGGATGGCCGTCTATACGTCTCTTCCGAATTGAAGGCGTTGACCGGCGTCTGCGTCAGCGTGGAGGAATTTCCACCGGGCAGCTACCAGACGCGCGCGATGGCCACGGCGCAATCGTATTACCGACCGGACTGGCGCGAGTTCGACGCGGTCGAACACGGCGCGGACGATGCCGCCGCGATTCGCACGGCACTCGAACGCGCGGTGCACAGTCATCTGATGACCGACGTTCCGTACGGCGTGCTGCTCTCGGGTGGTCTGGATTCCTCGCTGATCGCGGCGATCACGGCGCGCTTCGCGGCGCGGCGCGTCGAGGACGACGACAAGACCGAGGCCTGGTGGCCGCGCCTGCACACCTTCTCGATCGGGCTAGAAGGCTCGCCGGATCTCGCCGCGGCGCGAACCGTCGCGGACCATCTCGGCACCGCGCACCACGAATTCCATTTCACCGTGCAGGAAGGTCTCGACGCGCTGTCCGATGTCGTGCATCACATCGAAACCTATGACGTGACGACGATCCGCGCGTCCACCCCGATGTATCTGCTCGCACGCCGCATTCGCGCGATGGGCATCAAGATGGTGCTGTCCGGCGAAGGCGCCGACGAGATATTCGGCGGTTATCTGTATTTCCACATGGCGCCGAACGATCGCGAGTTCCACGACGAACTCGTGCGCAAGCTCGACGGCCTGCATTCCTACGATTGCCTGCGCGCGAACAAGTCGACCCTGGCCTGGGGCGTCGAGGCGCGCGTGCCGTTTCTCGATCGCGACTTCCTCGATGTCGCGATGCGCACCGCGCCCGCGGCGAAGCGTCCGTCGAACGGTCGCATCGAGAAACACATCCTGCGCGAGGCCGGTCGCGGCCTGCTGCCGGATTCGATCCTGTGGCGACAGAAGGAACAGTTCTCCGACGGTGTCGGCTACAACTGGATCGATTCATTGAAAGCACATGCGGAAAGCCAGGTCAGCGACGCGCAGATGGCGATGGCGGCGCAGCGCTTCGCGATCAATCCGCCGGCGAGCAAGGAAGCGCTGTTCTATCGCGTCTTGTTCGAGCGGCATTTCCCTGGCGATCAGGCCGCGCGTCTGGTGCCGGGTGGACCGAGCATCGCCTGCAGTACGCCGACGGCGTATCGCTGGTCGCAGGAGTTTGCCGGCAACGCCGATCCTTCCGGACGCGCGATACGCCGCGTGCATGTCGCCGAGCAGAGCGCAGCCCCGATTGCCGGCAACGCGCAGGTCTGAGCGGGGTCAGCGCGACAACGCGCGCCGCAGCGGATCGAGCGCGTCGCCGTAGTGCGAGGCGCGCGCGGTCGCGCGATTCAGCGGCTGGCGCACCTGCGCCGCACTCGCCGTCCTGACACTGCGCGCGGCTTCGTGGAAACGCAGGCAGGCTGCATCGAACGGCAGGCCGCAGAAATCCAGCAGCGCGCGCGTCTGCCGCTCCGGATCGGCCAGCAGTTCCTCGTAGACGTGTTCGCGGATCTGCATCGGATACAACGCGCGCCAGCGTTTCATCGCGGCATCGTAGGTGTGCCAGTAGGCGGCGAGATCGTCGAGGCTGTAGCTGTATTCGTGTCCGACCCAGAAGATCTGCCGGTAGCACGACCAGCAGGTTTCCACCGGATCGCGCCGGCAATCGACGATGCGCGCGCCGGGCAGCATGTGCCGCAGCGCACCGGCCAGCATCCAGTTGTTCGGCATCTTGTCGGTGAAGCGCGGACGCTGCGTGCGCCAGCGCGCGGTACGTTCGAGATAGCGCTGACCGAGTCGCTGCCAGTCGGTCGCGTCGGCGTCGCCGATCCAGTCCGGAAACGCGCGCCCGCGGCGCTGCGATTCCTCCGCGATGACGCCGCCGAGATCGCCGAGTTCGCTCGCTCCTTCGACCTCGGGATGCGCCGCGAGAATCTGCTCGGTCAGGGTCGATGCCGAGCGCGGCATGCCGACGATGAAGATGACTTCGCGACCGCGATCCGAATCCGCCGGTGGCGTCGCGAGCTTTTCGAAGCGCGTGAGCATGCCGCGGGTCCACTCGTCGAAACCGCGCGCGCTCCAGCGAAAGCGCTGCTGCGCCGACGTATTCGCATCGACATACGCTGCATAGGCGTCGGGATACCGACCGACATCGTCGAGCGCCTTGCCCAGGGCAAAGCGCGCGCCGATCTGCTCGTCCGGCGGAATGTCGCGCCGTCGAACGAGCGCGGTCAATTGCTCCACGTCAGCGGCGTCGAGCCGTGTCGACTTGAGGTTGGCCAGTCCCCACCAGGCGAGTCCGGAGCCGGGATGACGGCGCAGGAGTTCTCGATATTGCGCGGCCGATTCGTCGATGCGCCCGAGCATCATCAGCGACTCGGCCAGTTGGAAACGCGCAGATTCGAGCTGCGGCGCCAGCGCCAGCGCACGCTGCAGCGGCAGCTCCGATTCGGTGATGCGGCCGAGCGAGGTCAGCGCCTTGCCGAGATTGCTCCAGGGCGCAGCGAACGTCGGCTCAAGTTCGCAGGCGCGGCGCAAGGCCTCGATTGCCGCATCGGTATCGCCCATTTCGCCGAGCAGACTGCCGAGCGCGTTCTGGATCAGCGCATCGTCCGCGCGCAGCCGCGCCGCCTGTCGCAGCACCGCCAGTGCCTCGGCATGCCGCTGCAACGACTGCAGACCGAGCGCGAGCGAGCGCAGCAATTCCGGATGGTCGGGCGTTTCGCGCAGGGCGGCGACGAAACTGCGCTCGGCCGCCGCGAAATCGCCGCGATCGAGCCACTGGTTGCCGCGATCGAGATACTGCACGGCCGACGGTGCGAGCCCGCGCCTGCGTTCGGCATCGGACCAGGATTGCTGCGGCACTGCGGTCATTGCGGGGGGCGGCCTGGGTGGCGGTCGGAGGGCGATTTCAGCTTAGCAAGCCGATCCGGCACACGGTAGGCGCGCTTGCGCCGGAACGTCGCGGCGCGCGGCGGCGACGAACGTCCGCAAGCGGCGGAAAAGCGGCGCGCCGCGGAGCGATTGCACCGTCTAGAATGTGCGCCACGTCTCATCGGGGGAACCTTGTGTCCAACAGCTCCTTGCACGTGATTGTCCTCGCTGCCGGCGAAGGCAAGCGCATGAAATCCGCGAAACCCAAGGTGCTGATGCCGCTCGCCGGCCGGCCCATGCTGGCGCATGTGCTCGACACCGCACGCGCGCTGCAGCCGGCGCGCATCCATGTCGTCTACGGCCATCTCGGCGATCAGGTGCGCGCGGCGCTGACCGATCTCGGCGATCTCGGCTGGGTCCACCAGCCCGAGCAGCGCGGCACCGGTCATGCGGTGAAGCTGGCGATGCCGAACGTGCCCGAGGACGCGCGCGTGCTGATTCTCTACGGCGACGTGCCGCTGATCCGCGGCGACACCCTGCGCAAGCTGCTCGCGCTGGAAACGCCGCTGGCCGCGCTGGTGACGCAGCTGGAAAATCCCTACGGCTACGGCCGCGTCGTGCGTGACGGCATCGGTCGCGTGCGCGCGATCGTCGAGGAAAAGGACTGCTCGCCCGAACAGCGCGCGATCACCTGGGTCAACAGCGGCATTCTGGCTGCCGATGCGCGCCGCCTGCGCGTGTGGATCAACAATCTGACCGACGCGAATGCGCAGCGCGAATATTATCTGACCGACGTCTTCGCGCAGGCGAACGACGAGGGCGAGCCGGCCGAAGCCAGCCTGTGCATCAACCCGCAGGAAGTGTTCGGTGCGAACGACCCGTGGCAACTGGCCGCGCTCGAACGCCTGTACCAGCGCCTGCGCGCGACGACATTGTCGGCCGCCGGCGTGCGTTTCGCCGATCCGGTGCGCTTCGATATCCGCGGCGACGTGCGCGTCGGTCGCGACGTCGAGATCGACATCGACGTGATCCTCGAAGGCCTGGTCGAGCTCGGCGATGAAGTGCGCATCGGCCCGTTCTGCCGCGTGCGCAATTCGACCCTCGCCGCCGGCACCGTGGTGCATTCGCACTGCAATCTCGACGGCGTCGTCACCCACGGCCCCTGCGACATCGGCCCGTTCGCGCGCCTGCGCCCGGGCACCGAGCTCGCCTCCGGCGTGCACGTCGGCAACTTCGTCGAGGTCAAGAAGACGCATATCGGCGAAGGCTCGAAGGCGAACCACCTGTCCTATCTCGGCGATGCCGAGATCGGCGCCGGGGTCAACATCGGCGCCGGCACGATCACCTGCAACTACGACGGCGCGAACAAGCACGCGACCACGATCGAGGACGGCGTCTTCATCGGCTCGAACACCGCCCTGGTCGCGCCGGTCAAGATCGGCAAGGACGCCACCATCGGCGCCGGCTCGGTGATCGGCAAGGAAGCGCCGGCTGGTCAGCTGACCGTCGCGCGCGCGCGCCAGGCAACCGTGCCGGGCTGGCGGCGACCGAAGAAATCCTGATGTCAGTACCGCGCCTCATCGGTCGTACTGATCAGCCGTGACGAAAGCCGCGGTCCGCGCATGGCGGACATGCGCTCTTGCTAGACTTGCCGCCCCCTTGACCGGAGCCCTCCATGGATGTCGCTGCCCCGCCCCGCCCTGAAGACACGCGCGTTGCCGTGATCGGACTGGGTTATGTCGGCCTGCCGCTCGCGGTCGGGTTCGGCCGTCAGCTGCCGACCCTGGGTTTCGACATCAATCAGGCGCGCATCGCCGAATTGCGTCAGTTCCGCGATCACACGCTCGAAGTCGCGCCGGAAGAACTCGAGGCGACCCCGCAGCTGAGCTTCAGCGCCGATGCGGCCGACCTTGCGAGCTGCAATGTGTTCATCGTGACGGTGCCGACACCGATCGACGACGCCAAGCGACCGGACCTGACCCCGCTCGAATCGGCCAGCCGCGCGGTCGGCAAGGCGATCCGCCGCGGCGGCACCGCAATCTTCGAATCGACCGTATATCCGGGCGCGACCGAAGAGGTCTGCGTGCCGATCATCGAGCGCGAGTCCGGACTGAAATTCAACGTCGACTTCTTCGCCGGCTACAGCCCGGAGCGGATCAACCCTGGCGACAAGCAGCATCGCCTGGAAACGATCATAAAGGTGACCTCAGGCTCGACGCCCGAGGTCGCCGATTTCGTCGACGCGCTATACCGCCGCGTGATCACCGCCGGCACGCACAAGGCGTCGAGCATCCGCGTCGCCGAGGCGGCCAAGGTGATCGAGAACACCCAGCGCGATCTCAACATCGCGCTGATCAACGAACTCGCCTTGATCTTCCATCGCCTCGGCATCGACACCAGCGAAGTGCTCGCCGCGGCCGGCACCAAATGGAATTTCCTGCCGTTCAAGCCGGGTCTGGTTGGCGGCCACTGCATCGGCGTCGATCCTTATTATCTGACCCACAAGGCGCAGCAGATCGGCTATCACCCGGAAGTGATCCTGTCCGGCCGCCGCATCAACGACGGCATGGGTGAACATGTCGCGCACCGCGTGATCAAGATCATGACGCAGCGGCGCATCCACGCCGCCGGCGCCGACGTGCTCGTGCTCGGCCTCGCGTTCAAGGAAAACTGCCCGGATCTGCGCAATACGCGCGTGGTCGACGTGGTCGGCGAGCTCAAGAGCTATCACGCCAACGTGCATGTCTACGATCCCTGGGTCAGCGCCGACGAAGCGCGCCACGAATACGGACTCGATCTGGTACGCGAACTGACCCCGGGTCGGTACGACGCGGTGATTCTCGCGGTCGCGCATCATCAATTCATCGAGCTCGGCGCGGACGGCATTCGTGCCCTCGGCAAGCCCGGCAGCGTGCTGTTCGACGTCAAGCAGGCGCTGCCGCGCGACAAGGTCGACGGGAGGCTTTGAATTTGCCGGATCCGTCACACGCTTCGGACATAATGGCGCCATTCCCATGCGGCGCTTCTCCCCAGCGGCGCGGATCGTGCATCGCGCCTCTACGCCAACAGCAATGACACCCTGGATTCCCGCCTGCGCGGGAATGACCGCGACACCTCGATGACCCCTGTCTTCACCGCCTGAGTACTCGCATGCGCATCCTCGTCACCGGCGCCGCCGGCTTCATCGGCTCAACCTTGAGCGGGCGCCTGCTCGCGCGCGGCGACGAGGTGCTCGGCTACGACAACCTCAACGCCTATTACGATCCGACCTTGAAGGAAGCGCGCCTGGCGCGGCTGACGCCGCACGAGCGTTTCAGTTTCGTGCGCGCCTCGCTGGAAGACCGCCCGGCGCTCGAACGCGCCTTCGCCGACTTCAAGCCGCAGCGCGTGGTCAACCTCGCCGCCCAGGCCGGCGTGCGTTATTCGCTGGAAAACCCGTACGCCTACATCGAAGCCAACGTGGTCGGCTTCATCAACGTGCTCGAAGCCTGTCGTCACGGCGGCGTCGAGCATCTGGTCTACGCCTCGTCGAGTTCGGTCTACGGCGCCAATCGCAAGCTGCCGTTCTCGGTGCGCGATTCGGTCGACCATCCGGTCAGCCTGTATGCCGCGACGAAGAAGGCGAACGAGCTGATGGCGCACACCTACAGCCATCTGTTTCGTCTGCCGACGACCGGACTGCGCTTCTTCACCGTTTATGGCCCGTGGGGCCGGCCGGACATGGCCTTGTTCCTGTTCACGCGCAAGATTCTCGCGGGCGAGCCGATCGAGGTGTTCAACCATGGCAGGCACACGCGCGATTTCACGTATATAGACGATATCGTCGAAGGCGTGATCCGCACTCTGGACCGCGTGCCCGCGCCTGATGCCGATTTTGATGCGCTGAACCCGAGCGCGGCGTCGTCGACGGCGCCGTACCGGGTCTACAACATCGGCAACCACCAGCCGGTCGAACTGGCGCATTACATCGAGGTGCTGGAGGAAAAACTCGGGCGCAAGGCAGAGAAGATCCTGCTGCCGCTGCAACCGGGCGATGTGCCCGATACCCACGCCGACGTCGAGGAACTGACGCGCGACACCGGCTATTCGCCGGCGACCGCGGTCGAGGTGGGTATCGAGCGTTTCGTGAACTGGTACCGGGATTTCTACAAGGTGTAAGGGTTTGCTGGCCGCGCCGGGGCGGCAAGTCGACTATTCTTACAAGCGCATGCGCTGATTTCGCACGCTGCGCGCCTCCGAAACGGAGGCAGAGGCGCCCGAAAAGTGTGATACGTTTCACGTTTTCAACGGGGGGAGGTGCGCGTCATGATTCGCTCAATCCAGCTTGCGATGGTCAGTGTTCTACTGTTTCTGACAGCTTGCGCGACCACGTCGGGCAGCGGCCAGGCGCCGAAGATCAATCCGGAAGCGCAGGCGGTCAGCGCCTATCGCATCGGCGTCGACGATGAAGTCAAGGTTTCGGTGTGGCAGAACCCCGGCCTCGATGTCAGCGTGCCGGTGCGCCCGGACGGCAAGATTTCGGTGCCCCTGGTCGGCGACGTCGATGCCGGCGGCCGCACGCCCGAGGAAGTCGCGGCCGAGATCAAGGAAAAGCTCACCGCGTTCGTGCGCGACCCGCAGGTGACGGTGATCCTGACCCAGCTGCGCAGCCACGAATACCTTTCGCGCGTGCGCGTGACCGGCGCCGTGCGCCAGGCCGTCTCGGTGCCGTATCGCCAGGGCATGACCGTGCTCGATGCGGTGCTCGCTGCCGGCGGCACCAACGAATTCGCCGCGGCCGATCGCACCGAGCTCTATCGCAAGGAAGGCGAAGGCACTCGCGCGTATGCGGTCAAGCTGGACCAGATCTTGCAGAAAGGCGAACTGACGACGAACTATCCGGTGCAGCCGGGCGACGTCATCACGGTCCCCGAACGCACGTTCTGAACACGCAATACGGAGCACGAGGATAGTTATGGCCGGCGAGATGGCCCCTTTCAATGAACTGTTGCCGATCCTCGCCGCCGAGGGCCGCCGGCATTCCATCGTGCTGGTGGTGCTGTTCGCCGTGATTGCGCTGGCCGGCCTCGCGGTCGGCCTGGTCTGGCCGAAAACCTACATCTCCTCGACGACGATCCTGGCGCAGAAGAGCGACATCATCCAGCCGCTGCTGGAAGGCCGCGCGGTGTCGACCGGGGTGACCGATCGCGCCTCGATCGCCAAGCAGGTGATCTTCAGCCGCAAGACGCTGGAGGAGATCCTCGAGACCGGCGGCTGGACCGCCGAGCATCCCGATCCGGTGATGCAGGACCGCCTGATCGAGCAGATCAAGAACCACACCGCGGTGACCAGTCCGCGCGAAAGCCTGGTGCAGATCAGCTACCACGACTCCGAGGCCGAGCGCGCGTTCAAGGTCACCCAGCGCATGGCCGAGCTGTTCATCCAGGAAAGCCTGGCGACGAAGGAACGCGAAAGTCGCGAGGCCTACGAATTCATCAGCTCGCAGGTCGAGGACTATCACCGCAAGCTCACCGACGCCGAAGAGAATCTTAAGAAATACCGCGCCGACAACGCCGACGCGCATCCGGGCAGCGAAGCGGACACCAACTCGCGCATCGGCTCGCTGCGCACCGGAGTCGAACAGGCGCGCATGAACGTGATGGAGCTGCGTTCGACCGAAGCGGCGCTGGCATCGCAGCTCAACGGCGAATCCGAAGTCACCGCCGTGCAGACGCGCTCGGGTCTGTTCCGCGCACAGATGGCCGATCTGCAATCCCAGCTCGACAAGCTGCTGCTCACCTACACCGACCAGTATCCGGACGTCGTGCGCATCCGCCATCAGATGGAAGATCTGCGCAATCAGCTGGCCAAGGAAGAAACGCGCAAGCAGGACGCGCAGCGCGCCGGCACCTCGACCACGCTCGATCAGAACGCGCAGTTCAATCCGCTCTATCAGGAACTGCGCAGCAAGCTCGCCGATGTGCGCCGGCAGATCGCGGCAAATTCCTCGCGCATGGGCGCGACCGAAAGCCTGCTCAATTCGGAACTCGATCGCAGCCGCCGCATCGCCGCCTCGGAAAGTGCGCTGGCCGAACTCACGCGCGACTACGAAGTCAATCGCGACATCTACCAGGATCTGCTGAAGCGCCGCGAGAACGCGCGCGTGTCGATGAACCTCGACGAGGAAGGCCGCGGCCTGACGTTCCGCATCCAGGACCCGGCGACGGTGCCGCTGCGCCCGTCCGGACTCAGCATGATGCATTTTGCGCTGGCCGGCATCGTGCTCGCGGTGCTGCTGCCGCTCGCCCTGCTGTTCGGCATCGCGCGCTTCGATCCGCGCATCCGCTCCGCGCGCGAACTCGAACGCCGCATCGGCGTGCCGGTGCTGGCGACGGTGCCGCTGTATGCGACGCCGCGCGAACGCCGCGGCGAACGCTCGCGTCAGGCGCTCGCGATCCTGATGATCTTCGCCGTGTTCGCCGCCTACGCGATCACGTACTGGCTGAGAAACACGAAGGCGCTATGAACAAGGCAGACGAAGACCAGTTTCCGGCCGAGTCCGCCCGCGGCGCCGACGTCGCGGCTCTCGACATCGCGCAGCGATCCAGCGCGAGCCGCTCGATCGCGCGCATCGTCGAGCCGAATGCACTGACCACGCGCTCGCTGGAAGAACGCCGCCTGATCCATCGCGACGAATCGGCGCGCGTGCACGCGGATGCGTTTCGCGAGATTCGCACGCGTCTGCTCGCGCTCGGCGGTTCCAACAATTTCGTCACCATGGTCGCACCGATCAGCCATCTGTCCGGCGGCAGTTTCGTCGCGCGCAATCTCGCCACCGCGTTCGCGTTCGACGAAGCGAAGACCGCGCTGCTGATCGATTGCGACGTGCGCCATGCGGCGCAGCACACCGCACTCGGTGTCAGTCCGGACAACGGCGGCCTGGTCGATTACCTCGAGCATCCTTCACTCGGGATCGAGAAAATCCTCTACCACACCGGCATTCCGCGGCTGCGCCTGATTCCCGCCGGCCGGCAGCGCGAGATGAGTGCCGAGTATTTTTCGTCGTTCCGCATGCGCGCGGTGCTCGACTCGCTGCGCAGCCGCTACGCCGATCGCTACCTGTTCATCGACAGCCCCGCTGTCAAGGGCGCACCCGATGCGCGCATCCTCGCCGACCTCGCCGACTTCGTCGTGCTGGTGGTCGGGCGCGGACGCGATACGCCGGATGCGATCAACAAGGCTTTGGCGAACTTCGACGCAAACAAGATCGCAGGTGTGGTCTTCAACCACGCGCCGTAGTTCGCATCGGGAAAGGGGAGCAAGGGTCATGTCGTCACGACATCGGTGGGCTCGCACGCTGGGTTTGCTGTGGCCGACGCTGCTGGCGCCGGTCGCCGCATCGGCGTTCCAGCTCAACTATCTGCTCGAGGTCGGCATCGAGCACAACGACAACGTCGCCCTCAGCGAGGATCATCCGGTCACGGAAGACATCCTCCGGCCTTCGCTCGGATTCAACCTGACCGAGCAGGGTTCGGAAATCCAGGCAGCCGCCACCGGCAACCTGGAATACCGCGACTATCTGCACAACCGTTTCTCGAATGAATTCCGCGGTCAGCTCGACAGCCGGCTGAACTGGACCGCGATCGCCGAGCGCCTGAACTTCACCGTGCAGGACAATCTCAGCCTGCAGCCGATCAACACGCTGGCCGCCGATTCGCCGAGCAACCTGCAGCAGACCAACGTGTTCGCGGCCGGACCCACGCTGAGTTTCCGTCTCGGCCAGAGCCTGCGTGGCCAGGCGGAACTGCGCTACATCAACAGCGCTGCCGAGGACACCAAGGAATTCAATTCGCAGCGCGTCAGCGCGGCCCTGCGCGCACTCAAGGACATCAATGCGTCGACGGTGCTGTCGGCCAACCTGGTCGACGAGCGCGTCGATTTCAGCGAGGACGGCGTCAGTCCGAACTACAGCCGCTACAGCGCCTTCGGCCGCTACGCGCGCAAATGGAACAAGTTCGACCTGACCACCGATCTCGGCTACTCGTGGCTGCGCTATTCCGGCAGCGACAACAGCGGACTCGACCGCCAGGACCCGCTCGCACGCGCCGACCTCGCCTGGCACGTGAGCCAGCAGAGCACGCTGACCCTGGAAGTCGCCCAGCAGTTGTCCGACGCCGCATCCGACATGCTGCTCAGCACCGAGATCGGCCCGCGCATTCCGGCCAGCATCGCAACCGGCGACGCGAGCATCACGCCGGCCGCCTATCTGGAACGCCGCGTGCAGTTCGCCTACGCCTATCAGGGCGTGCGCGCCGATTTCAGCGTGGCGCCGTACTACCGCAAGCTCGAATACTCGAACGGCTTCGCGCTCGACGACATCAACGGCGGCGACCAGAACAGTCATGGCGCGACCCTGACCGCGGCATGGAAACTGCGTCCGTTGATCTCGATCGGGCTGAGCGCGACCGGCGACGATCTCAAGTACGACCAGCTCGCCCGCGAGGACAAGACCTGGATGGTGCAGGCCTTCTTCCGCCAGCAATGGACGCGGCACTGGAGCTGGCGTGCCGAGCTCACGCACTACAAGCGCGAGAGCAACGCGATCGGTCAGAACAGCGACCAGAACTACATCTACGTGGCGATGACCTACACGCGCTGAAGCCCGCGGTATCTGCCGGCGCGTCACCCCTGCAAACGAAGTCGACCTGCATGAAATCAATTCTCGTCACCGGCGGCGCCGGCTACATCGGCAGCCATGTCGCGCGCCAGCTCGTCGCGCGCGGCGAGCGCGTGGTCGTGCTCGACAATCTCAGCAGCGGATTCCGCGAAGCGGTGCTCGGCGGCGAACTGGTGGTCGGTGACGTCGGCGATCGCGCCCTCGTCGATCGCGTGCTGGCCGAGCACGACATCGACACCGTGATGCATTTCGCGGCGCACACCGTGGTGCCGGAATCGGTGCGCGATCCGCTCAAGTACTACGGCAACAACACCTGCGCGACACGCAGTCTGCTCGCTGCCTGCCTCGGCGGCGGCGTTCGTCACTTCGTGTTCTCGTCGACGGCGGCGGTCTACGGCATGCCCGCGTCCGGCGTCGCCGACGAGGACACGCCGACGCAGCCGATCAATCCGTACGGCTCATCCAAGCTGATGAGCGAGATCATGCTGCGCGATGCCTGCGCCGCCACCGCGATGCGCTGCGGCATCCTGCGTTATTTCAACGTCGCCGGCTGCGATCCGGAAGGCCGCATCGGCCAGTCGACGCCGAAGGCGACCCTGCTGATCAAGGTGGCCTGCGAACACGCGGTCGGCAAGCGCGACGGCATCGCCGTATTCGGCACCGACTACCCGACCCCGGACGGCACCGGCATTCGCGACTACATCCACGTCGACGATCTCGCCGCCGCGCACCTGCGCATCCTCGATCATCTGCGTGGCGGCGGCGATTCGCTCACCCTCAACTGCGGCTACGGGCACGGCTACAGCGTGCGCGAAGTGCTCGATGCGGTCGCGCGCCTCAGCGGTCGCACGCTCAACGTGAGCGAACAGCCGCGCCGCGAAGGCGATCCGCCGATGTTGATCGCGCGCAGCGATCGCCTGCGTCGACAGCTCGACTGGGCACCGCAGCACGACGATCTCGATTTCATCGTCGCCAGCGCGCTCGCATGGGAACGCAAGCCTGCGTATCCGGTCTGAGCGGCCTCAGCGCGTGTCCAGGCGTGCCAGCAGCAACGGATACGGCGCCGGAGCCGTGAGGCCGACGCCTTCGCCGACGAATTCCACTGCACTGTTCAGCAGATCGCCCGCGTTCTTGCGATTGCTGAATGGTGGATCGTAGAACGCAGTCTGATGCAGCACCGTGAAGCCGTGCGCCTTCACCAACGCGTTCGCCGCGGCGAGGGTGTGATGATGCAGCTCGCCCGGCCTGGATTCGTCGGCATCCTCGCCCGAGCGCAGGCGCCGGTAGATCCGGCGCAGGACCGGGATGGTCTTGGTCGCGAGGATGAGATGGCCGCCGGGACGCAGCAGCCGCTTCAATTCCGCAACGTGCGCGCCCGGATCGGGAACGAAGGGCGTGACGACGATCGAGAGAACGATATCGAATCCTGCAGCGGGCAAGTCGGCGCCGTGGTCGGAACAGACCTCGAAGCGCAGCGGCGCATATTGACTGCGCGCGAACGCGACGCGCTCCGGCGCGACGTCGACGCCGACCGCGTCGGCATGCGTGCGCGAGATCGCCCAGGTCAGATCGCCGTAGCCGCAGCCGTAGTCGAGCACGCGCCCGGACAAGGGCTGCAGCAGACGCAGCACCGCACGATGACGTCGCTGCTGATGCGGGTTCTGAATCGCGTTCTTGTAAAAATGCGCCGGCACCGTGGGTGTAACGACGGAAGGGTTAGAATCCGGCACGCCTCGCACCTTTCTGCTCGCGGAATCATGACTATATCCGAAGCGACCAAGGCGCATTCCGTCGCGTCTGCGCTGATGGCGGTGCTGCTGTTCGTGAGCGGTTGCAGTCATGCGACGCCGTGGCGCTTCGACGATGAAACGCGTCAGCGCCTCGACCGCATCGAGAATTCCGACTATCGCTTCGACGCGGTCTGGACCGACTTCAACGGCGACGGTTGCCCGGATCCCTTCATCTTCGGCCATGCCGATCCGGCCACCAGCCGGCTCTGGCTGAATCGCTGCGACGGCAGCAACACGTTCACCCTCGCACCGAACGACCAGGTCCACTACTACATCCCCGAACCCGCCTCGCCGATGGGCGCCGGCTGGATGACCCTGCTCGACGTCAACGGCGACGGGCGCCAGGATTTCTGGCTGCGCCACGCGAGCGTTCCCGCCGCGCGCTACATCAACGGCAGCAAGGCCGGCAGCCATCTGCCGTTTTTCGCGCGCAAGGAAGACGGCTGCGACGACTACTGCAGCTTCGGCGACATCGACGGCGACGACGTGCTCGATGTGATCCGCAAGAATCGCCGCATCGAACGCATCGGCGATCGTTCCGAACTGTATCCGGCCGCCGGAACGCCCGGCGTGCATTTCATCGGCGACATCGACGGCGACGGCTGGCCCGAGATCCTGCAGCCCGACGCCCACGGCTACTGGCGCAACACTCACGGCAAGCTCGTCTGGCAGGCCGTACCGGGCTTGCGCGGCGACAGCGAGCTGTATGCGCTGGCCGACCTCGACAACGCCGGCGCGATGGATCTGATCACCTTCGACGGCGACGACAACAGCGGCGCCGGCGGCGTGCACCTGTATCGAAACGACGGCCACGGCGGCCTCACCGACGTCACCGAAGGCTCGGGGCTGGACAAGATCCGCTACGTGCCCTGGCTGACCGGCTACGGCAACATCATCGCCGCCGACTTCGACAACGACGGCCTGCCCGATCTGCTGTTCGCAGGAATCGACTACAGCTCGTCGGTGACCTTGATGCGCAACCTCGGCAATCTGCATTTCGAGCGCGTGCCGATCGGCTTCGGCAGCGCCGGCCGCGGCCGTGATGCCTCGAAGGCGCGCGCCGCGGTTGCCGACTTCGACAACGACGGCCGCCTCGATATTCTGAAGACCCAGGACGGCAGCAACGCCGGCATCTGGCGCAACAACTCCGACACCGCCGGCGCGCACTGGATGAAAGCCCGCGTGCGCGGCGCCGGCGCCAACACCGACGGCATCGGCGCGGACCTTCGCTGGTTTCGCCACGGCAGCACCGAGCAGATCACTCACGCGATGGTGCAGGCGAACAGCCAGCATGCGCAGACCTGGCTGCATGTCGGCCTCGCCGCGAACAGCGTGGTCGATCTGGTCGTGCGCTTCCCGCACGGCGGCCCGAGCTATCGCTACGACAACCTCGCCGTCGATCAGGAAGTCATCGCCTATGCCGACGGCTGCCTCGTGCAGCATTGGCTGCCGGGCAAGGGCTGGGACCTGAAAGCGCCGCGCGACTGTGCCGCGCATGCGAAACAGGCGAGTGCCGCGCCGCTGCGCTCGCGCGCGCACCGCACCTGCGCGACCAAGCCCGCCGCCACGCCCGCCGCGACCCAGCGCATCGAACTGCATCGCAATGGCGGCAAGGGCGACACCGCCGCGGTCACCTTCGGCATTCCGTTCGCGCCGGCGCAGCTGACCGATGCGAAACAGCTGCGCATCCTCGACGAGCACGGCAACGAAATTCCTGCCCATATCGAGCCGACCCTGCGCTGGCATTTCAAGGACGGCAGCATCCGCGCGGTGCAGGCGCAGGTGCGCGTGCCGCTGAAGGGCGACAGCGCCACGCTGTATTTCGACACCAGCCAGCCGCGCACCAAGGACGCGCCCGGCTGGCCGTATGCCGAAGGTCTCGTCGCCGGCGACGGCGGCATCGAGGTGCCCGGCGTGGTGGCGACGCTGAGCCCGGTGTGGATGAGCGAGTCGCTGATTGCCGGACCGCAGGAGCCGAGTTCGGCCACCGACGCCTACGGCAAGTACGTCGCGACGCAGTTCGAATGGGCGCAGAAACTGCCGACCAAAGAAGCCGCCGCCTGGCTGTTCGACCGTACCAGCACGCTGTTCAAGCAGTACGTGCGCACCGGCCGCGCGGACTATCTGGAAGCGGCCATCGCGAGTTATCGCTTCTACATGAAGCATCTGCGCCGATGGGGCCCGCCGATCCATCCGCTGTGCGGCGGCGGCTGGGAGTTCGGCAAGACCAATCCCTGCGACATCAAGTACATCTACATCGAACCGATCCTGCTCGCGCTCGGTCTTGCTGGCGACAACAGCCAGCACGACGACGCCCTGGTCGAACGCATGGCGGGCTCGTGGGAATCGGGCGGCGACAGCGGCATCGACGGCGGCTACACCAAGGTCGATGCGCATTTCACCGAACGCGTCGCCGGACTCGGCCTGATCGCCACCGTGAGCGCGTATGAAATCACCGGCGAGGCGCGCTTCAAGACCGACATCGACAAACGCATCGGCTGGCTGCGCGAGCATCAGCAGAACAATCCGGATGGCTTGCCCGCCGACGGCTCCTGGCGCCACAGCTGGCAGGTCCACGAAGGCGACACCTACGACGCGGCGACCGACATCCGCGGTGCCTCGCCGTGGATGAGCGAGAACATCGTCGACGGCCTCTGGCATGCCTGGCTGGTGACCAACGACCCGCGCATTCCGCCGATGCTGACCGCGTTCGGACGCTGGCTCGAGCGCTACGGCTGGATCGACGTGCCGAAATTCGCCAAGCTCGGGCACGATTGGCGCCACGATGACTGCGGCGGCCCGAATGCACAGATCGCGTGGTACTTTTCCTCGCCGCAGGCCAGCGACGAACAATTGATCAAGATCCAGGATTCCGAAGGCTGGTACAGCGACGAGCACACCGTCGAGCTTGCGCTCGCGGTGGCGTTGGCGCGTTACTTCGAAACCGATCCGGCCGAGCAGAAGGCGCTCGATCGCCGCCTCGCGCTGATTCCGAATTCGTATGCGCCGGAGTGCGCCAGGCGCTCCGGCACGGCGCGCCGCTTCAACTGGAACAACCGTGGCAGCGGCGCGGTGCAATGGCTGTTGCGGCATTTCCCGGCGCCCTCGGCACCGGCATCGACCAAGGGTTCCGCGCAGTGAATGTTCTGCACATCACCATCTCGTTCAATCGCGGCGGCCGGCGCGAGGCCATCGCTGCGCTGTGCAACGGACTTGCCGATTACGGCGTCGACAATTATCTGTGCTGTCTGGATGCATTCGACTGCAGCGCGAGCGAACGCGCCAACTGGTTCGTCGATTCCATCGAACTGCATCGCCGTCATCTGCTCGACCGCCAGGCGCTGCGACGCCTGCGCGCGTACTGCGACGAACATGCGATCGACATCGTGCATGCGCACGATGCGGCGAGCCAGGCTGCCGGCATGCTCGCCCTGCACCGGCGTCAGCCGCCGATGCTGATGACGTTTCACCGCACGCGCAATTTCGAATCGGCGAGGCCACGCGACCGCCTGCGCAACGCGCTCGCCGGTCTGCGCGTCGGTGCCGTCGTCACCGCATCGGAAGAACGCCGCCGGCACTACTTGAGCAACAATCACGTGCGCACGGCCAAGGTGCTGTGCATTCCGCTCGGCATCGACCTGTTGCGCTTCCGTCCGGACGCGCAGCGACGCGCCGCGAAACGTGCCGAGCTCGGCATCGGCGAAGGACAGATGCTGGTCGGCGCGGTCGGCCATTTCGGACCCGAGAAAGGCATCGACCTCGCGATCGATGCCTTCCAGAAATTCTGCGATCGCCATCCGCATGTTCCGGCGCGGCTGGTCGTGCTCGGCACCGGGCTGTCCGAACACGAGCAGCACGTGCGCGCGCGGGTCGAGCCGCGCTTCGCCGATCGCATCCGTTTCGTCGGCTTCCAGGATGTACCGGAAACCTGGTTTCCGGCGTTCGACCTGCTCCTGCACGGCGCGCGCGACGAGGCGTTCGGCCTGGTCCTCGCCGAAGCGATGGCCTGCGGCGTTCCGGTCGTCGCGGCGAAGGTCGGCGGCATCCCTGAAGTGGTCGAGGACGGCCACAGCGCACAGCTCGCCGACGCGCCCGAGGTCGAAGCACTGGCCGCAGCGCTGGAGAAGGCGCTGACCACGCCGGGCTGGCTCGCTGCGGCGTCGAATTCGGCCCTGCTGCGCGCGCGCGAACGCTTCGACGGCAAGCTCTACGCGCGCAAGTACTTCGAGTTGTACAGCGAGCTCAGCGGAGCGCCGCGCAGCGCCTGACGCACCACGCGATCAGTTGCGCAAGGGACGCAGGCGCCGGAACGCGCGCTTCATGCGACCCGCCGTCAGCTGCGTATCCAGATCGACGAAGAGCGTGCGCAGACGATAGCGACGGATGATCTTCTCGATCGCCGCGGCGACTTCGTGATCGCCGGTCTGGCGCGCGAGCACCAGATTGTCCTCAAACTCCATCACGTCCGAATCGACCACGACGCGCATCCGCCGCAGCGGTTCGAGCGAAGTGAGCGGCGGAAAATTCGGCGAGCTCAGCTTGAGCAGACGCAACGCCACCATCGTGCGCACGCATTTCTCGCAGCGTCCGCAGTTGTAGCCGGCGTCCTGCCAGCACACGCGCAGGATGTCGAGCGCCTGGCGCGAACGCGAGATCTCGCGCAACTTCTCGCTGCGGCGCGCTTCGGCACCGTCGTGCACCATCGTGGTCGCTTCCGTCGACCACAGCGGATCGAGCAGCGGATGCGTGCCCCACGGAATGAGATCGGCGAACGTCATCGACGAGGCGACGTAGGTGCGCGAGAAGCCGAGCGCGAGCGCGACGCTGGCCAGCCCCGACCCGCAATAGGTCGAACCCCACGGCACGCCGCGCGGATGACAGAACCGCCGGATGTTCGTCTCCACCGCGAGCAGGGTCTTGCCGTAGGCGTCGGCGAAGCGGCGATTGTTCGCCAGCGCCGCATCGAACAGCGCGTCGTTGTCGATCTGGATGTCGACGCCCTTGATGAAGACGAGGTGGCTGATCTCCTCGGCATGCCGCAGGAACGTGTAGGTGCCGTCGACGCCGCCGGAAAAGAACGAGGACACGCCGGCGTTGCCGAGCTCGGCTTCGTCGGTTTCGGCGTGCACGTCGATGATCTTGAAGTCCGGATTCCACACGTGGAAGATTTCCTGGATCTTCGCGATGCCGCGCAGCAGCGTGCGCGACACCGGCGCGCCCTCGATCACCAGCGTCTCGCCGGCACGCATCGCCGGCAGCAGCGCCGCGGCGAGAAACGTATCGCCGCGCGTGCTGATGCGATAGCCGGCGGGAAAGCGGTACCACAGATGGAAACCGTCGATCGTCGCCGACAATTCCTGCGTCGTGTCCGTCGACTGCAGCCGGATGTCCGTCACTTTCATCATTGCGTCCTCGAATTGCTTCGGTATGCACCGATGCCTGCGTGCCACGCATTCACGGCGCGAGCGACCAGATTTTCAGCTGGCCGTAGAAACCGCCGTCGACGGTGCCGACCATTTTGCCGTGCGCGGCGAGATACTCGTTCAATTCCTGCCGCAGCGGTTTCCAGTTGTCGTCGACGCGATTGCCGGTCATCACCCAGTCGTCCATGATCACGAACGTCGGATGCCAGTCCTGCACCGCGCGCGGCCACGGCATGCGCATGTACGGCACCACGGTGTAGTGCTCGCGCAATCCGATCCACCAGAACATGCCACCGTAGATCACGCTGTCGGCCGGAATCAGGCGGCTGACCTCGGCGACGACCGCGTTGTAGTCGGCGTCGCGAATCTTGCGCAGGTAGATCAGGTTGCCGGCGAGTTCCGACAGCGCGAGTGCGGCGACGATGAAAGCCGCGCAGCCGCCGCGCACGAGGTCCTTGCGTTCGACGTAGCCGCGCCAGGCCTGCAGCAGCCAGTACGCCGCCAGCAGCGCGACCAGCGGCACCACGGTCGTCATGTAGCGCACGGTCGCATTCGAGTTGTTGACGAAGATGAAGAACAGCAGCTGCATCAGCACCAGCACGGCGCAGGCTCGAATCGGCCTGGTCCGCGAAAACAGCGAGAGCACGACCAGCGCCACGCTGAGCAAGGCGATGTGCACGCGATACGGATACTGCGCGAAGTCCGCGTAGCGCCCCTGCCATTCCGACGAAACCAGGGTGAGCATGCGTGCGAAGCCGCTTTGCGCCGCAGCCGCATTCCTGCCGTAGCGATCGAGCCAGTGGCTGCTGAACGATGCGTAGTGATTGTCGCCGTCGTTCGCGACCACCCACAGCACGAACGGCAGCGTCGCCAGCACGAAGACCACGGCGAAGCAGCCGATCCGCGCGAACAGCTCCTTGTCGAAACGGCAGCACAGCAGCCAGAACACGCCGATGCTCGCCGGCACCAGCAGACCGTTCGGATGACTGCCGACGCCTCCGGCGGCCATCAGCCCGGCCACGCAGGCGTAGAGGTTCGCGCGCCGATCCGCACGCATCGCCTTGACGCCGAAGAACAGCCCGAACGCGAGGAACATCGTGACCAGGATTTCCGGCCTGACGATGCGCGAGGCGAGAAAAACCAGGTTGTCGGTGGCGATGAACAGCGCCGTCCACAGCCCGGCCGCCGGCGTGAACAGGGCGCGCCCGAACAGAAAGCCGGCGAGTATCGTCAACACACCGGCCAGCAGCGGGATCACGCGTGCGCTCGCGGCCGACAACGGTGCGATGCGATCGAGACCGGCTTCGAGATAGGTCAGGATCGGCGGCTGCGGCCAGAACACGTCGTCGCCGGGCACGCTCGGGATATTGAAACCGCTGCCGGCATGGATCGACGGCAGCGGCATCAGATACCACGACTCGTCATCGACCCAGCGATAGGAAAGCTTGAACAATTGCAGCAGCACGAAACCGAGCACGATCGCGCCGAGCAACAGCCGTTGTGCCGGAACCGACCGCATGTCGAATGGGCTCGCTTGCATGACATCCCCTGGGTGAGCGTGGCGTCGCACGGGTCGAACGCATGCCACGCTGCATTGCTGTCGTGAAACGAAGGTTACATGGACTCGGGCGCCGCGTGGTTCGCGCGCGACCGCGACGACATGCCGATTTTCAGGCGCCGCACGGTCGAGCGAGACGACGCCTCAGACCGTGCGCTCGTCCATGCTACGCGCGACCGGTTGCAGTACGAGTTCGTGGCTGCGCTGGCGCGGCATGTTCGCCGCGCTCAGGCTGCGTGATACGCGCTCCACATCCGGCACCGGGTCCCAGTCGCGGCAGAACAGCCGGCGCGCGGCGCCGACGATCCAGTTGGCCGCGCCGATCGGAAAACCGAGCCAGCGCGCCAGCAGGAACGTCTTGCGCCGGAACACCCAGTTGTACATGGAGTGTTCCGAATAGAAGCGATAGCCCCAGCGGCGCTCGAACAGGCGCGACGAGGCTTCGGTCAGCGACCGGCTCCAGCGGAAGAAGAAGAAGCGCATGTCGGCCAGACGCATGCGCAGGGCGAGATTGTCGAACGTCACGATCGAGGCCGGTTCGACCACGATCATCTCGCCGCGGTTGATCACCTGCATCGAGATGTCCAGATGCTCGCGCACGACCATCGACGGCAGCTCGATCGCCTTGAAGGTCGCGCTGGAAAAAAGCACGCAGTGCAGTTCGAAGGTTCCGGTCAGTGTGCGTCCGCGCGGAATCGCATCGACATCGGCGCGGCGGTGATGCTTCTGTTCGATCAGGTAGGCGATGCCCTCGAAATCGATCACGCGCAGTTCCGCGGTGTGCAGGTGATTGCGCAGCGGCGCGCCCTGATCGAGACCCTCGTGTTCGAGAATCAGCGGCGACACGATCGCAGCGCCGTCGTGCATCGCCGCGAGCAGCGGCGGCAGCCAGCCCGGCATCACGCGCGAGTCGTTGTCGAGCAGGATCACGCTCGGCGTGTCGATGCCGTCGCGCACCGCACGCAACGCATCCATCGGCGTGATGCGGCCGAGATCGATGATGCGTGCATTGGGCCGGTCGGCGAGCAGCGCATGCAGCGGCTCGATGATGTTGCGCGGGTAACCGAGGTCGAGTATCCACAGATGAAACGGTTCGGCCGTGCAGCGATACAGCTCGGCCACGCACTCGGCCAACCCGGTGTAGCGGTCGCGCGGGCTGATGATGATCGTGGTGACAGGAGTCATGTCTGCACTCGCCAGGCCGCCGCGCGGCTTGAATGGTTCGCTCCTGCGTTCATCTGCGCTTGCGCAGCGCATGCCGTACGTAATGCCCCATCAACCACGCCGATCGGGCCACGCCGAGCTTCTCAATATCACGATAAATGCGCCATTGCCATCCGGCCGCGCGCAGCTTGTTGGATGAAACCGATCCTTCGCGCACCAGATACCAGGCTTGCGGCTCGCTGTCGGGCACGCGCACGGCGCGTCCGGCGAGACGAATCAGTTCCAGCCAGAAGACGTAGTCCTCGTGTCCCATGCGGCGGAATCGCACTGCGCCGAGACTGCGCTCGTAGATGCCGGTGGAGTGCGCGATGTGGTTGCTCTGCAGCATCTGCGCGTGGGTGACGCTCGGCGGCGGGCGCACGATCGAGAGCGAGCGTCCGTCCTCGTCGACGCGTTCGAAGCACGCGTAGGAAATGCGCGCGGCGCCGTCGCGCATCACGGCGAGCTGGCGTTCGAGCTTGCGCGCGCTCCACCAGTCGTCGCTGTCGAGGAAAGCGATGTAGCGCCCGCTCGCCGCATCGAGGCCGGTATTGCGCGCGGCAGCGACACCGGCGTTCGCGGCGAGCCGGATCGGCTTCACGCGCGCGTCGGCCGCCGCATAGGTTTCGAGGATCGCCCAGGAATCATCCTTCGAGCCATCATCGACGGCGAACACCTCGACTTGCGCATGGCTCTGCGCGAGCACCGAATCGAGCGCGCGCCGCACAGTCGCGGCGGCGTTGTAGACCGGCATCACGACACTGACCAGGTCGGCGGCAGGATCGGCGCTCATCGATGCGTGCAGGTTTGCAGCGCAGCCTCGCGCGCCGCGGAAACGCCGCTCGCGGTTGCGTTGGCGGCGCGCAGACCGGAAACTATCGGCACCGACCGGGCCGTTCGGTGCGATTCAACCTCCGCCAATCCCATGCTCGTGTCCGTCATCCCCAGCGTCGAAGTCGTTCGGCAGGCACTTCGCGGCTTGTGCGAAACCGCGCCCACCTGCGCCGTTGCCGGGCAGCGGTGGCCGCATGACTGAATCCCCATTTTCCTTCGAAAATCTCGGCGTCGTCTACTTCGGCAACGACTGGTTCGCGGAGAATCGCACGAGCAGCCACCACGTGGCGACGCGCCTGGCGCGTTCCTTACCCGTTCTTTACGTCGACAGCCCCGGCTTGCGAGCGCCGCAGGCGAGCGGGCGCGATTTCCGCCGCACCTTCAAGAAGCTTGCCGGCGCGCTGCGCAAACCGGTCGCAGTGCGCGACAACCTCTGGCATTGCACGGTGCCGCAGATTCCGTTCCGGCGCCTGCCCGGCGTCGATGCACTGAATCGCTGGTTCGGCGCCTGGGCCGTGCGCCGCGCCATGCGTGCGGTCGGATTTCGCCGCCGCCTGAGCTGGTTCGTGGTGCCGCATCCGGGTTTCCTGGCGCAGCGTCTGGGCGAGGAGCTCAGCGTGTACTACTGCATCGACGACTACGCCGCGCATCCCGGCGTCGATGCCACCCTGATCGCGCGGCGCGACGAGGAACTGACGCGCACGGCCGATCTGGTGTTCGTCGCGCCGCCGTCGCTGCTGGCGCCGAAACAGGCGCTCAATCCGCGCACGATCTTCGCTCCGCACGGGGTGGATGGCGAACTGTTCGCGCGCGCGCGCGATCCCGCGACCGAAATTCCGGCTACCGCGCGCGATCTGCCGCGGCCGATCGTCGGCTACTTCGGCTCGATCCATCAGTGGATCGATCTCGAACTGATCGAATGGCTGGCGACGCAGCGCCCGACCTGGACGTTTCTGCTGATCGGCCATGCCGCGGTCGACACCACGCGTCTGCGCGCGCTCGCGAATGTGCGTCTGGTCGGCACGCAGCCCTACGAAACCCTGCCGACCTGGGCGAAGGCGTTCGACGTCTGCATCATTCCGTACCGGCTCAACCGCCAGGTCGCGAATGCGAATCCACTCAAGCTGCGCGAATACCTCGCCACCGGCAAGCCGGTGGTCAGCGTGCGCAATCCGGAGATCGACAAATTTTCGCAATGGGTGCGTATCGTCGACGGCCGCGAGGCGTTTCTCGAAGCGATCGAGATCGAGCTGCGCGAGGACAGCCCCGAGGCGCAGGCGCAACGCGTCGCCGCCGTGGCCGACCAGACCTGGGACCGCCGCGTGGCGGACGTACTTGATGAAGTGACGGCGGAGCTTGCGCGCCGCCGCGATGCAACGCTCACCTGAGGATTCGCCGATGAATGCAGCAACCCCGACACGACTGCGCGTCGCCATCGTCGGTGCCGGCTACGTGGCCGGTTATCACATCGCCGCGCTGAAGCGCCTCGATTTCGTCGACGTGATCGGCATCTGCGATCTCGACACCGCGGCGGCGCAGGCGCTCGCCGAGAAATTCTCGATTCCGCTGTTCGCGGCCGACCTCGCCGGACTCGCGGTGCAGGCACCGAATGCGGTCTACGTGCTGACGCCGCCGGCCAGCCATTGCGCGCTGACCTTGCAGGCGCTCGACATGGGCTGCGATGTGCTGGTCGAAAAACCGATGGCCGAATCGGTCGCCGAGTGCGAGCAGATGATCGCGCGCGCGAAGGAACGCGGACGCGTGCTCTCGGTGAATCATTCCGACCGCCTCGATCCGGTCGTGCTGCAGGCGCTCGACGCCGTGCGCGCCGGCAAGTGCGGCGACATTCTGTCGGTCGACGTGCTGCGCAGTTCGGAATATCCCGAATACGCCGGTGGTCCGCTGCCGGCAGTCGTGCGTCAGGGTTCGTATCCGTTCCGCGATCTCGGCGTGCATGCGCTGTACGTGCTGGAGGCGTTCCTCGGCAGCGTCGAGAACGTCGAAGCGAGCTATCGCGCGAGCGGGCGCAATCCGAATCTCAAGTTCGACGAGTGGCATGCGCAGGCGCGCTGCGCGAACGGACTCGGCCGCATGCTGCTGTCGTGGAACGCACGCCCGATGGAAAGCCGCATCGTCGTGCGCGGCACGCGCGGCAGCATCGACGTCGACCGCTTCCTGCAGATCTGCCGCGTGCACAGCGTGCTGCCCGGACCGAAGTTCATCGGCATCGTCGCGACGGCCTTCTTCGGTGCGCTGACCGACGTGTTCCGCGTGCCATGGAACGTGCTGCGCTTCGCCACCGGCAGCCTGAGACCGTCGCCGGGCATCCAGGCCGGCGCCGCCGGATTCGCCAGCGCGATCCACGAAGGCCGCGCGCCGCCGGTATCGCCCGAAGAAGGTCTGCGTGCAGTCGCGCTGATGGAAGGCGTCTGCGCCGGTGCGGATGCCGAACGCGCACAGGACATCGAGGATCGCTACACGACCCTGCAGCCGGTCGACGTGCTGGTCACCGGCGCGGCCGGTTTCCTCGGTCGCGCGGTGGTTGCGGCGCTGCGCGCGCGCGGAAAGAAAGTGCGCGTGCTGGTCCGCAATCCGGCCGCGGCGAAACAGTTCGGCGACGAGGTCGAAGTGGTGATCGGCGATCTCGGCGATCCACGCGCGGTCGATCACGCGGTCGCCGGCGCGCCGGTGGTCTATCACGTCGGCGCGGCGATGCGCGGCGGCCCGCGCGCGTTCGAGGCCGGCACGGTCTGGGGCACGCGCAACATCATCGCGTCCTGCCTTAAGCACGCGACGTCGCGCCTGGTCTACGTGAGCTCGATGAGCGTGCTCGATCACGCCGGGCGCGATCCGGCCACGATCATCAACGAAGACTATCCGCTCGAACCGCACGCGCAGCAGCGCGGCGCCTACACGCAGACCAAGCTCACCGCGGAAAACCTGGTGCGCGATGCGATTCGCGAACAGCAGCTGCCGGCGGTGATCATCCGGCCCGGCCAGATCTTCGGCCCGGGCGCGGAAAAGGTCACGCCGAACGGCGTGGTCGCGCTGGCCGGGCGCTGGCTCGCGATCGGCGAACCGAACCAGACCTTGCCCCTGGTCTATCTCGACGACGTCGTCGATGCCCTGCTGCTGGCCGGCGAATCGAGCACCGCGAAGGGTCGTCTGATCAACGTGGTCGATCCGGAAACGGTCACCCAGCAGGACTATCTGGATCGCGCGAAACAGAAACTCGGATCGGAGCTGAAAGTCGTTCGCGTGCCGACCCAGGTCTTCATGCTGCTCGCCAGCGGCGTCGAGATGCTCGGCAAGCTGCTCAAGCGCGACGTGCCGCTGACGCGCTACCGCGTGCGCTCGCTGCGCCCACTGGCGAACTTCGACCAGAACGCAGCGCGCAACCAGCTCGGCTGGGAACCGCGGGTCGGCTTGCGCCGCGGCCTCGATGCGACGTTCGGCGTGCGCATGGAGCGACCGGCGCCGACTTCGACCGATCCGGCCTGATCGCCGCGTTCGCAGTCACCCACACGGTAGCGGCGTGCGCATCCTGATCGTCACCTCGCAGTTTCCGCTCGCCGGCGAGCCGACGCGCGGACGACCGCTGTACCAGACCGCGCGCGAACTCGCGCGCGTCGCCGAGGTGCGTGTCGTGAGTCCCGTCGCGGTGTATCCGAGCTGGGCGCGCCCGCGCAGCTATCTGTTTCATCCGGCCGAAGGCGCGACCCTCGGCGTCGACACCGAATACGTCACCTACCCCGCCCTGCCCATCGTCACGCGGCCCTTCAACGGCTGGCTGTGCGGGCGCGCGATCGACGCGGCGGTACAGAACTTCAAACCCGATGTGGTGCTGTCGTACTGGCTGTATCCGGACGCCTACGGCGCGATGTGCGCGACGCGGCGGCGCAAGCTCGCCTTCGTTGCCGGTGCGCGCGGGTCGGACATCCGCGTGCGCGATGCGATCAGCAAGCGCCTCACGCAGCGCGTGGTGCGCGCCGCCGACCGCCTGCTCGTGGTCAGCGAGGATCTCGGCCGCCTTGCCGCGAGCGAGTACGGCGCCGATCCCGCGCGCGTGCGCGTGATCGCGAACGGCTGCGATGCCTCGATTTTCCATCTGCAGGAGCGTGCTGCGGCGCGCGCGGCGCTCGGCATCGCCGCGGATGCGCGTCTCGTGCTGTATGTCGGTCGCCTGGTCGCGGAGAAAGGCCTGCGCGAGCTGTTCGATGCGGCAGGCGAGGTTTTCCGCAGCACGCCGCGTCTGCAGCTTGCCTTGATCGGCGGCGGACCGTTGCACGACGAACTCGCCGCGCGCGCTGCGGACGGCTCAGGTCCGCCGGTGCGTCTGGAAGGTGCACAGTCGCCCGAAACCGTCGCGCGCTGGATGGCCGCGGCGGATCTGGTCACCCTGCCGAGTTATTCGGAAGGCCATCCGAACGTGCTGGTCGAAGCGCTCGCCTGCGGACGGCCGGCGGTGGCGACACCGGTCGGCGGCATTCCCGAAGTCATCGATGCCGACAGCGGCATTCTGGTGGCGGTACGCGATGCATCGGCGCTGGCGCGCGGGATCAGCGAAGCGCTCGAACGCAGCTGGGACGAACGTGCGTTGTCGCAGCGCTTCTCGCGCGACTGGCAAACCGTCGCGACCGATACCTTGCGTGCGTGCGAGGAAGCCGTCGCCGATCGGCGTTGATGCACGCGGCAAACGCGCGGCGCATCGATCCAGGTGTTCCCGCGCGTGATCAGTTTTTCGCCGCGCCCTGCACCGCTGCAGCAGCCCCACGCCGAGCCAACGCCGGCGGCGCCAGCTCGAAGTCGCGATAGTCCGCCGGATTGCCCTGCTTGCCGGCTTCGGCCGCCTTGATGATGTTGTAGGTTTCGCGCGCGCTGACGTAGTGCAGCACGAAGTTCTTGCCGTCGTTGTAGACGCGTTCGAGATGCTCGTGCATCGCGTCCATCTTCGGCCCGAGCAGGGTGTCCATGTCGCCTTCCTGAGTGCCGTGCGTGTGGATCTTGATGAAGATCCATTCCGGGCGGCCTTCGACATGGATGCCGGTGCGCACCCATGCGTCCACGCGCGCCGGCGTCGGCGGGCTGGAACGGCGGATGTCGGCGTTCTCGATGCGCGGCATGATGCCGAAGCGACGATCGCGCCAGTTCAAACTGAGCGGTCCCTGCACGATCATCAGGTCGCCGCTCGGCTGGCCGCCGACGCGCACCTTCACGCCGGTGTCGTGCGACTTCGGTTTCGACGGATCGTCGGTCGCGTAGTAGATCGAGTTGATCGTGCGCGTCTGCGTGTCGCTCGGCGCCGACGGCATCGTGAAGTCGGCGTAGCAGCCGAGTTCGCGCAGCAGGATCAGTTCGTTGTTGAGTCCGCACCAGCGTCCGTCGGGACGCGAGTTGTCCAGGCACCAGTTGCCGTGGATGAAGGCGAAACGCAGTTCGCCGCTGACCGAATCACGCGGCAGTGAACCATGGCGCTCGTGCAGCACCTTGCAGAAACGCGACATCGAGGTGCGGAAGTTCGCTTCGGTATCGTTGTCGTGGTGCAGATGGATTTCGAGTTCGCCGTAGCCGTCCGCACACAGCGCGGCAATCTTGTCGAGATGTTCCTCGACGTATTCCTCTTCCGGATAGAAGAAGCTGTGCTGCGGCGCGCGTCCGTCGGCGTCGCGATGTTTGCCGGCGAGTGCGCGGTAGTCGCGGCACCAGCGGTCGACGCGCGCACGCTGCGCCGGCAGATCCGCCTTGCCCCACATCGGCTCGTAGTGATCGACGAAGCAGAACATCACATGGGTCGGACCATCCACGCGTGGACGCGGCTTCGCCTTGAGATAGCTGCCGATCCAGATCTGCATGTTGCGCGAGCGCAGGGCGAGCCAGACGCCGAGCGCCGCGAACGCCAGCAGCACGAAGATGACGAGAACAATCAGAGTGGCCACGAGACGATGCTCCTGCGCTGGGTCGCGGCGGTGTTCATGCGGTTTCCTCCGGCATCGCCGCCATCGAAAAACCGGCGGCCTGCCATTCCGGCAGCAGGCGTTCGAGCGCGTGTACGGTGCTCATGTCGTCATCGTGCATCAGGATGATGTCGCCGGCGCGCGGCGGTGCACTGCGCAGACCGGCGGCGAGTTCGGCAGCGGGCAGACGCCGGTAATCCATGCTGTCGTAGGACCAGTACGCGATGCAGCGGCGCGTGCGCGCGAAGCGCAGCAGCAGGTTCAACGGCAGCGCGCCGCTCGGTGGACGAAAGCGATGCAGCGCGCGGCCGTCGAACGGCGCGAGCAGGCGATCTGTCCGCTCGATCTCGGCCAGTTGTTCGGTCAGCGGAATCTTCGTGAAGGTCGGATGGCTGTAGGAGTGGTTGCCGATCAGATGGCCTTCCTCGACCATCCGGCGCACCAGTTCCGGATGCCGTTCGACCTGCTTGCCGAGCAGGAAGAAGCTCGCCCGCGCGCCGTGCGCGGCGAGCAGGTCGAGAATGCGCGGCGTGCATTCCGGGTCCGGACCGTCGTCGAAACTCAGATAGAGACGGCGCTGGTCGGCCGGATAATCGGTCAGCACGAGCCGACGCGGCAGGCGACGCAGCAGATGCAGTTTGCGGGCTCTCGGATTCACGCGCGTGCACGGCCTCGTGGTGGCGCAACGACGCAGCGGCGAATCGATGCGGTGCGGTTCGTTGATCGCTTCATCGACGCGCCGCCTCGACGCCGCGATAGAGCGCCTCGTAGTGCTGCACCATGCCGTCGAAGCTGCCGTGTTCGAGCACCCAGGCGCGTCCGGCAAGTCCCATCGCCTCGGCGCGCTCGGCATCCTGCAGCACATCGTGCAGGGCAGCGGCGAATGCCGGCGCGTCGCGCGGCGGCACGATTCGACCGTTCTCGCCGTCGTGCACGATCTCGGCATTGCCGCCGACATCGGTGGCGACGATCGGCAGCGCCGCGGCGCAGGCTTCGAGCAGCGCGATCGAATAGCCTTCGGTCACCGACGACATCGCGAACAGATGGAATCCGGGCAGCAGCTCGCGCACGTCGCTGCGATCGCCGAGAAATTTCACGTGCTCGACCATGCCGGCGGCGGCGACGCATTCGTCGAGCTCGGCGCGCAGGCTGCCGTCGCCGACCAGGACCAGCGCGGTGTCCGGCATGCGCGCATGCAGCAGGGCAAAGGCGACGATCAGGGTCGGCACATCCTTCGCCCAGTTGAGGCGGCCGACGAAACCGATGAGCCGCGTCGATGCCGGCACGCCGAGCATGTCGGCCAGGCGCTGGCGCGCGGTCGCCGATGCCGGACTGAATTCGCCGACATGGATTCCGTTCGGTACCGCGACGACCTTCGCCGCCGGCAAGCCGCCGCGTTCGACCAGGTTGCTGCGCGCCGCCTCGCATACCGCGACGACGTGATCGGTCCAACGCATGCAGCGCCGGTACAGCCATTCGCGCCCGCTCGCGGCCGGCGCCGCACCCATGCCGTGACGCGTGTTGACCACGCAGCGCGCCGCGAGCCCGCGCGCCGACAGCGTCGCGTAGTCGTGCGCGATGATGTTGTGCGAATGCAGGACATCGAAACTTTGCGCGCGCAGCAGCTGGCGCATGCGGCGCAGGGCGCGCAGATCGGTACCGTCGCGCTTGCCGCAGACATCCACGCGCACGCCGCGGCCGGTGAGTTCGGGTGCGAGCGATCCTTCTTCGTGCACGCAGATCACGCGGCAGTCGTGCCCGCTGTCGCGCTGCGCCAGCACGAGGTTGATCACGACGCGCTCGAGGCCGCCGCGATTCAGGTTTTCCACGACATGCACGATCTTCAAGGACTGACCTGCCGGTCTTGCGCGGGAAGTTCGCAGATGGTGACACGGAACTTGCCGTTCGCCGCAACCGGAATCTGCTCGACGAATCGGAAATTGACCGTGATAGCGTCGCCGAGCACCTTGGCGATTTCGTGGCGGATGTAGTCGAGACCGGAATCGGCGAAGCCGGCGCCGCGCACCAGGGTGATGTCGAGCGAATCGAGCGACTTCTGCACCACCTGGAAACGCTGCAGGCCAGGCACGTCCTTCAGCATGTGCGGAAAGAACTCGCCGGGCAGGAAGTGGCCGTTGCGTGTGCGAATCGCATCGAGCTTGCGTCCGTCCACGCGTGCCAGGCGCGGCAGTCCGCGTCCGCAGGCGCAGCTTCCCGCCGCGGGCGTCGCGAGATCGCCATTGGTGTAGCGGATGAACGGCATGCCGTAATTGTGCAGGTCGGTGATGACCAGATCGGCGGCCGCCGCCTGCGGATTCGGCGTGATGCCGGTCTCGACCAGCAGATGATCGGCATTCACGTGCAGGCCGTTGCGCTGTTCGCATTCGGCCGCAATCAGCATGAACTCGCGGCAGCCGTAGGTGTTGTAGGCGGGGCAACCGAACGCGCGCTGCAGGATGTCGCGCTGATGTTCGTGCAAGGCTTCGGCCGCGCCGAGGATCGACTGCGGACGATGGATCGGCCGCCGCGTCGCGAGCAGCCATTCGGCCAGTCGCACCAGCGGGCCGACATAGGCGACGATGACTTCGGGGCGGTAGGCGTCGATCGCATCCGCGTAGCTCGCCATGTTCGACTCGCTCATCGGGAACGAATCGAGCATGCGGCGGCCGAACGCGGCGTGGAACCAGCGATCCTTGCGCAGCTGCGCCGGGGTCGGTGTGCCGACCGCGCCGCCCCACAGGTACAGCGTGCGGCGTCCCATTCGCGCACCGGACCAACCGTAGCCGCGCCACATCACGGCGCTGCGACGCTCGTGGCTTTCGCGCGTGTAGCCGAAGCGCAAGGGATCGCCGGTGGAACCGCCGGTCGCCTTGTACAGCATGCGTCCGCGCCACGAGGTCGCGGTCAGATCATCCAGATTCTCGCGGATGTCGGCCTTGGTCAACACCGGCAGGCGTGCGTAGTCTTCGAGCGTGCGGATATCGCCCGGCGCGATGCCGAGCGCGTTCCAGCGCGAGCGGTAGTACGGCACTTCGCGATGGCAATGTTCGATCAGGGCCTTGAGCTTGTTCCACTGCAGCTCGGCAATCTGCTCCGGCGCCAGCCATTGATTGCGCTCGTACTCGCCGAGATAGCGCAGCGTCTTGCGCCGGCGCAGGCCGCTTTCGTAGAGCGGAAACAGCAGATGGCGAAACAGCGGCTCGTACAGCGTGCTCACAAATAATCCTTGGCCGAACGATCGCCGGCCCAGTCGAGCAGGCGCGACACTCTTCCCGGCTTATCGGACGCGAAGCGGCGGTGCAGGGTCTTGATGTAGTCGATGTCGCCGCGGCTCCAGCAGCCGAACGCGATCGTCAGCGCCACGTAGACGATCGCCAGCAGCGCGCCGCCGCCGAGCATCGCCGCCAGCGGCGAGCCGAGATTGCGCAGCGGGAACGACAGCGCGACCGCGATCAACAAGGCCGCCAGCATGCGGCCGAGGCGCCCCCAGGCGAGGCTGCCGCCACTCACGCGCAGAGCGAGAATGACCGTGGTCGACGTGGTGATCATCGCGACGATGACATAGGCACCGAGCGCGCCGTGCAAGCCGTACTTCCTGATCAGGATCACGTCGAGGAGCACCTTGAGCAGGCCGCACACGATCGTGCGCAACAGGATGCTGAGCTGGTGATCGGCGCTCAGCAGCAGACTCGCGGCGGCCTGCGTGATGGTCAGGATGGAAGCAGCGAACAGGCATCCTGCCAGCACCGGACCGGCGGCCTCGTAGGCATTGCCGTAGAGCACGTGGATGGTCGCATCGCCGAACACGAAACCGAAGCCGATCAACGGCGCCGCGAGCAAGGTCAGATACGTGGTCGAGGCGACGAAGCGGCGCGCCGCGACCGCCTTGCCCTGGCTGAGCGCCTTGGACATCATCGGCAGCAGCACCGCGCTGAACACGCCGGGCACGAGCAGGGCCGCGCCGGAGGCGAGCTGGAAAGCAACCTTGAACTGACCGGCACCGGCCGCCTGATCGAACAGGTTGAGGAACAACACCTCGGTTTCACTCGCGGCGAAAAAATTCAATGTCACTGTCGCCGCGACGATGCGCATGTGTCGGCGCACGCGGCGCAGCAGTTCGTCCGGCAACGGCGCATGCGCCGGCGCGACCAGCTTCGCGGCCTGGTAGCGCGATAGCAGATAGAACACCACGCTGGAGATCGCGAACACGCCGAGGAATCCTTCCACCGGCGCATTCAGTGCCCAGGCGACGAGGACCATGCCGAGGTTCAGCGGCGTCGCCACCAGCGCAATCGTCGCGGTCGCACTGAAACGCTCGAAGCCCTTGGCGATGCTGATGTTGAACATGTACGGCGCGCGCAGGCCGATGGTCAGCACGAGCAGCGCGAACAACACGCGGCGATCGAGTTCCGGCGCGATGCGATCGCCGGCGAACCACAGCACGAGCGCCGCGACCGCGAGCACCGCGACGAGGAAGCCGTGCTGCGCGCGGCGCAGGTAGGCGACCAGCGCGGGCAGCAGATCGTCGCGCTCGCTGCCGCGCAGCTCGGCGACGAATTTGATCACCGCCGTGGTGGTGCCGGAGTTCGTCGTGGTGATGCCGATCGCGGTGAGCCAGACCACCAGGCTGTAGGCGCCGAAGTCGGCCGGCCCGAGATGACGCGCGATGATGATCGACACCAGCACGCCGAGCAGGTACTCGGTATAGATGCCGACCGAGGAGAACAGCGTGTTGCGCATCGCCTGCGCGCGCGTACTCACAGCAGTGCCCGAACCACGATGTAGAGCACGATCACGCTGACGATGCTGACGATCAGCCAGCGCCCGATGTCGTTGCTGAGCCTGAACTCGGGCAGGCTCGGAAAGCGCCGGCGCGCGCCGGTGTATTCACCGACCACCAGCGCGGCGGTGAAATACAGAATGATCACGTAGCTGCGACTGAGGAAGAACGCCGCCGCGAAGAATCCGCACAGCGCGACCAGCAGGGTTCCTCCGAGCGCTCGCTCGACGTTCCAGGAGGCTTCGCTCGCCGCGTCCGGCAACTCCGGCTGATGCCGGTACAGCGTGTACATCATCCAGAAGCAGTAGCCGACGAAGGCCATCCAGACGGTGAAGCCGACGATGCCGGTTTCGGCCAGCACCAGCACGAACGAGTTGTGCGCGGTCAGTTCGTTGTAGTCGGCGAAATTGCCGGCGCCGACGCCGAAGATCGGCTGCGACTGGAACATCTGCAAACCTTCGTACCAGGCGTCGACGCGGCCCGCCGCCGAGGATTCGCTGGCGTCGATTTCCTGCAGGCGCGAGGGCAGCAGCGAAATTCCGCCGAGCGCGCCGACGCCGATCAACGCCGCGGTGACCATTCCCCGCCGCAGCCACACGAACACGCCCGCCATGAACACCACCGCCAGCAGGGCGCCGCGCGAACTGGTCAGATACACGCCGTAGAGCAGCAATGCGGCAGCGGCGAGCCAGAACAGGCGCAACAGTCCGAGCAGGCCGCCGCGGCTGCTCAGATAAAACGCCATGGGCAGCACGCTGACGAAGAGCAACCCGATGTCGTTCGGATCGCTGAAGATGCCGATGTACTGGATGCGCCCGTCTTCCTGCGGCGGTGTTTCGGTCCAGCCCATGCCGGTGGTCGCCTGCTGCACGCTGTGCGCGGCCAGCACGCAGGCGCACAAGGTCATCACCGCCATCACGATCAGCACGCGGCGCTGGGTCCACGACGCATTCGACAGCAGCACGAAGGCGGCCACGGTCGGAGCGAACTGCGACAGCTGTTCGGCGGCGCCGCCGGCCCAGCCGTTGAAGACCTCGGAAATCATCATGATCGCGAGGAAGGCGAGCAGCAGCGGATACTGCGGTTCGCGCAGCGACTTGTGCTTCGAAATGCCCCAGGCGATCAGCGCGCAGATCAGCGCCGCCGGCAGCAGCGGCAACTGCTGCTCGACGATGCCGGGGTATTCCTGCGGTCGCACGATGACCAGCACGACATAGATGAGAATGAATAACATGCGTCCGATGCGATCCTTGTCGGTCAGCCGATGCGCAGGCGCGTGGGATAGCTGAAAAGTTCAGGCCAGCTGATCATGCCCGCAAACCATGCCTGGCTCATGTCACGCTCGACCGGCAGCCGGCGCAGCGTGAACGCATGGTCGAGCGGCCAGCGGTTGCTGCCGCAGATATAGGTGCAGCCGATGCGAAAACCGGCGCGTTGCGCGGTCGCGATCACCTCGTCGTCGTAGGCATTCGGCCCGCCGACCGGATAGGACAGCACCTGCGGAGCGGCGCCGAGTTCGCGCGCGATGGCAGTACGCGAGGTCTCGATTTCCTCATGCATCTGCGCGCGCGGCAGCAGTGCGAGCATGCGATGAAAGGTTCCGTGCGAGCCGATCTCCATTCCGCCCGCCTGCATCTCGCGCAGCTGCGCCCAGGACATCGGGCGCGAATCCGGATGCGGCGTGCGCGGCATCGACCAGGCCTGTTCCAGATGCGCGACCACGGCGTGCTGGATCGCATCGTCGAGCCATTTGATGCGGTCGAGCACGTCGGCCGCGATCTTCCGACGTGCGGCGAGTGCGTCCGGCAGATCGATGTGCAGATCGAGCTCGGGCAACTCCAGCCGCGTCGCCCGGGTCTGGCAGATCATGTGGACGAGCCAGTCGTAGACGTAGGGCAAGCCGTTGTCGATGTGACCGGTCGACACGAAGAACGTGGCCGGCACGCCGAGTTCGCGCAGGATCGGAAACGCGACGCGGTAGTTGTCGTCGTAGCCGTCGTCGAAGGTCACGATGACAGCATTCGGTGGCAGCGCTTCGCCGCGATCGAGATAGCCGAGCAGCTCGGCGAAGCGCAGCGGCTGCATGCGTGTGCGCACGAAGGCCATCTGTTCGCGGAATGCAGAGGCCGACGCGCTGACCAGATCGGGATCGAACGCGAAGTCCTGCCACTGCGAGTCCGCCAGCACGCGGTGATAGGCGAGCACGCGGATCTCGGCGCCCTTCCACGAGCGCAGCCAGCGCAACACGGGCATCAGGCCGAGACGGTATGCCGCATGCGCCAATTGCTGGCGCTTGCCGGACTTGATCTGCGCCAGTCCGGAATCCTCCGGGTCACCCATAGCTGCCGCCCTGCGTCTCGCGTTGAAACCTCCGCCGGGTGCAATCGCGGCTGCCGGAGGCGCCGACTCGCTGCCACTGCCGGGCGACCGCAAAGAATGCACGTCTGCCGCGATCGTGTCCACAGATTGCCGATGGATCCCTGTGCGCTACGTGCATCGACGCGGCGCGTCATGCAAGTGTACACGCCGATGCTGGCGGCGCCGCGCCGGCGATGGCACATTTGCGTAAAGGCATACGGCAGCAACGCCGAGCAGCGAATCGACGGCGCGCGGCCGTACGGATGCGACAATGCGCGGCTGCGGCAGCGGCGCCGCTGCACGATGCATGGCCCAGGTTCGAGCGAGAGACATGACCCCATCCGAATCCTTCGACGTCGCCGTCTCGACCGACTGGGCCTCGATCGGCTCCATCGCCGGCGAGCTCGACGCGCTCGCGCGCACGGCGATCGAACCCAACGTGTTCTACGAGCCGTGGATGCTGGTGCCTGCGCTGGCGCGCACGCGCGCGGCGCCGGCGACGATCGTCAGCGTGCGCAATCCGCGCGGTGAGCTATGTGGATTTTTCCCGTTCGAGACCCTGAGCTCGCGTCACGGCATGCCGCTGCGCTGCATCCGTCTGCTCAATCACGATTACTGTTTCCTGCGCACGCCGCTGATCGCGCGCGAACGAGCGGCGGCGACCCTGTCGGCGCTGTTCGACTGGGCGCAGTCGTCGCGCTCGCCGGCGCCGCTGATGGAATTCAACGGCGTCGCTGCGGATGGCCCGTTCGCCGACCTGCTGGCCGGCGAACTCGCGCGGCGCCCGCGCTGGGCCTGTCACACGCAACGCCACGAACGCGCGCTGTTTCGCCCGCAGGCCGGCGCCGAAACCGGCGTCTCGCACAAGCATCTGAAGGAATTGCGTCGGGTCGAACGCCGCCTCGCCGATCTCGGCGAACTCAAATACAGCGTGTTCGAGGACGGCGACGATCTGGACGCCTGGTCGGAACGCTTTCTCGCCCTCGAAGCCAGCGGCTGGAAGGGCGCCGAGGGCACCGCGTTCCAGTCGAGCGCCGAGGATCGCGCGTTTTTTTTCGCGATCACGCGAGCGGCGGCGGCGCAGCGGCGTCTGCAGCTTCTGAGCCTGGATCTCAACGGCGCGCCGATTGCGATGAAATGCAATTTCATTGCCGGCGAAGGCTCGTTCGCGTTCAAGATCGCGCATGACGAGAGTTACGGCCGCTATTCGCCCGGCGTGCTGCTGGAGCTGTTCAACATGCAGCGCCTGCAGCAGCAGACGGCCGTCACATGGATGGATTCGTGTGCGGCGGCGAAGCACTTCATGATCAACCGGCTCTGGACCGATCGGCGTGCGATCGCCAATCATCTGCTCGCCGGACGCGGCCTGATCGCGCGTGCCGCGGTCCGCTATGGTCCGCGCCTGCGCGCGCTGCGGCGGCCGGCCGCCAACGAGGTCACCCAGGGGAATGCCGATGCAGACCATAGTTGACGCCCGCGCGCCCGTCGCGCGCGAATGGCTGAGCTTCGATCCGCTCGACATGCGCGAGCGTTTCGACAAGGAACCGTTTTCGGTCCGGCATGACCTCGCCGAGCATCCCCTGCTGCAATTGCCACGACTGATCGAACTGGCGAAGTCGCTGCCCGAGCATTCGGTCGAGTACAACGCCGGCGACGTCAACGTGAACCAGGACGCTGCGCTGACGCCGCGCACGGGCCTATCCGTCGCCGACACCCTGCACCGGATCGAATCCTGCCGCTCGTGGATGGTGCTGAAGGATGTCGAACAGGACCCGGAATACCGCGCCCTGCTCGATCAGTGCCTGGATCAGGTGCAGCGCGCGATCGCGATGAACGCGCCCGGCATGGGACGCCGCCACGCCTTCATCTTCGTTTCCTCACCGAACGCGGTGACGCCGTTCCATGCCGACTTCGAGCACAACCTGCTGCTGCACATTCGCGGCGACAAGACCATCAACGTGTGGCCGCCCGAGGATCGCGCGGTGATGGCCGAGAGCGAACGCGAACGCATCATCGCCGGCGGCCAGCGCAATCTTCCGTATCGCGACGAGCTGGCGGCCAAGGGCCGCGCGTTTCCGCTCAAGCCCGGCATGGGCGTGCAGGTGCCGCTGTCCTCGCCGCACTGGGTCAAGGTCGGCGACCAGGTCTCGGTCTCCTTCAGCATCACCTTCATTTCCGACCCGGGCTATCGGGTCAAGTCGATTCATCGGGTCAATGCGTTTCTGCGCCGCCGTGGTCTGCAGCCGCGCGAGGTCGGCGCGTCACGCGTGCTGGACGACCTCAAGTTCGCCGCGTTCCGTCTCGTCTACAAGGCCGGCCTGCTGCTCGATCGCGTGCGGCCGGCGCGCGCGACGCTTCCGCCGAAGTCCGCGATGGGATGAAGGATTCCGCCGAGTCGGTCGACGCGCGCCTGCTGTGCGCGCGCGACCACGTCCATCTCGAAACCGACTGGCGCGCGCTCGAAGCGGTCGCCGGCACCTCGCCGTTCACCAGCTGGCCCTGGATCTCGGCGTGGCTGGCGACCTTGCCCGCCGCGATCGAGCCGCTGCTGTTCCGTGCCGCCGACGAGCGCGGTCTGCTCGCGCTCGCGCTGCTGGTCGAGGCACGACCGCCTGGCGTCGCCGGCCTGCTCAGCGGCAGCCTGCTGCACATGCAGGAAACCGGTGACACGGCTCTCGATGAATTGACCGTCGAATACGGCGGACTGATGGTCCGGCGCGGCGACGAAGCACTCGGCTATGCGGCCTTGCTGCGCGCGCTCGCCGGCTCGCGCCTGCGCGGCCGCGAGCTGCGCATTCCAGCCTCGGCGCACGGTGCCTTCGTGCAGGCCGGACTGCGCGCGAACTGGCAGGCACGCAGCCGGCGGCGCGCGCCGGATTTCTTCATCGATCTCGACCAGCTGCGCGCGAAAGGCTATCTGGAAAGTCTCAGCAGCAGCACGCGCTACGACGTGCGCCGCTCGGTGCGCGCCTACGAGGCACACGGCGAGGTCCGCCTCGATTTCGCGACCGACGTGGATCAGGCATTGCAATGGTTCGCCGAACTCGAGGTCCTGCATCAGCGGCACTGGCAGGAAAAGGGACAGGGCGGCGCGTTCCAGAGCGCGTATTTCGGCAGCTTTCACCGCGAACTGATCCGCAGCTCTCCTCCCGGCGGCCTGCCGCGTCTGGCGCGCCTGCGCGCGGGCGAGGCGATCGTCGGCTACTACTACCATCTGGTTTATGGGAAAAATGTATTCTGCTACAACGGCGGGCTCGACTACGCGGTGCCGAGCAAGCACCACCGGCCCGGTTACCTGATGCATCTGAAAGCGATCGAACACGCGATGGCGGGCGGCTACGCCACCTACGATTTTCTCGCCGGCGATTCGCTCTACAAGAAAACCCTGAGCACGCACCAGACCTCGCTCGACTGGATCGCGATCACGCCGCTCAACGTGCTCAATCGCCTGCGTCAGGCGCTCGCGGACCGGCTCGGCGGCGGTCGTCGCCGCGAGGCGCTGGCGGTGACGACCTCGGCACCGGACGCGTTGCGCTAGACGGGTGGGGGTTTCGCGTCCGCAAGGACTGCTGCGCGGGGAAAAATTGCCATCTTCGAAAAAGATAAAATTTTCATTGGAGATGACGACTTCGTCACACTCGAACGATAATGTTCTCGATAGAGGCGTGAAGCCCGTCACTGATGCATTTTTCCCGATCGCGAAAGCTTGCGCCGGGGAAGGCGATGGATCTTTCCTGATTTTCCGGTGCAGGCCGGAAGACACGAATCAAGCCACCGGACACGGCTTTTTGTCGTCACATGACGATTTGTTCAGCGCTATCGCGGAGCACTGCAGGAGTCGCTCCGTTTCGCTGGTGAGTAACCCAGAAGTGAGATTTATGTTAAATCGATTCAACGCCGAGTGCGGCGTGCAGGTTCGCGTCGCACTGAATAATGCATTTGACTCCGCCTTTACGCGGTTCCCGACCGCACGATTTTTTGCGACCAGCATCGCCGCCACCGTTGCGATGTCCCCGATGCTCGCCAGCGCCACGACGCCGGCGCAGCCGGCAGCCCTGCCCAACCCGATCATGTTCGTCACGCAGATGCCGATTCCGGCCGACTTCGCGACGATCGGTTCCACCTTCGCCAATCACCAAGGCGGCATCGACGTCGTCGGTCGCGGCGGCGATCTGTACATCCGCTATCCGGATGGAACCCTGCGCAACCTGACCCAGGAAGCAGGCTACGGCATGACCGGCCGCCAGGGCGCCGATGCGATCGCGGTGCGCGATCCGGCGATCAGCTGGGACGGCACCAAGGCGGTTTTCAGCATGGTGATCGGCGCGCCGACGCAGCAGTATCAATGGGGCACCTGGTACTGGCAGATGTACGAGATCACCGGTTTCGGCCAGGGTCAGACCGTGTCGATCACGAAAGTCGCGAACCAGCCGGCCAACTACAACAACGTCGAGCCGACCTACGGCTCGGACGGCAGCATCATTTTCGTCAGCGACCAGCCGCGCAACAAGCAGCGTTATCTGTATCCGCAACAGGACGAATACGAATCGACGGTGACTCCGACCGGCCTGTGGAAACTCGACCGCACCACCGGCACGGTCAATCTGCTGCAGCATTCGCCGTCGGGCTCGTTCAATCCGCTCGTGGACAGCTTCGGTCGCGTCATCTTCACGCGCTGGGATCACCTGCAGCGCGACCAACAGGCCGACGCCGGCAACAACGGCAATTTCAACTGGGCCTCGGAAGCGCAGGATGCGCCGATGCTCAACAGCGTGGCCGAAGTCTTTCCGGAACTGCGCGGCGACACGCCGGGCGTCTACGGTTTCCGCATGGACCAGTTCTTCCCCTGGATGGTCAACCAGGACGGCACCGGCGAGGAAACGCTCAATCACATCGGCCGGCATGAACTCTCCTCCTACATCAATCGCACCTTCATGGACGACAGCGCGCTGAAGGAATTCATCGCGCCGGGCTATCCGCCGCGCACGAACCAGAACCCGACCGAGAACTGGCTGCAGATGCACGAGGATCCGTCGACGCCGGGTCGCTACATCGCGATCGACGCGCCGGAGTTCTATTCGCATGCATCCGGCCAGATCGTCGCGATCACCGCGCCGCCGACGAGCCACGCCGACACCTTGAGCGTGAACTACCTGACTCCGCGCAGCACCTCGGTGGTCTACGACGGCAGCACGCCGCCGGCCGATTTCACCGGGCATTACCGCAATCCGCTGATCATGTCGGACGGACAGGTGGTGTCGGGATTCACCAGCTATGCCGGCACCGCGGGCAATCTCGGCACGCGCGCGAATCCGAATCCGAAGTACAAGTTCCGTCTGCAGCGCCTCAGCGTCGGTGCTGGCGGCTATCTGCAGCCGGCGGAAGCGCTGACCGGCGCCGGGATCACCAAGTCGATCTCGTATTTCGATCCGGACGTGCTGGTCACCTACAACGCACCGTTGTGGGAAATGTCGCCGGTCGAGGTGCGCGCACGCACCACTCCGCCGTCGACCACCTACACGTTGCAGAATCCGGAAACGCAGGCCTTCGCCCTCGAGAACGTCGACGCCGACGCATTCCGCAGCTTCCTCGCCGAACGCGGACTCGCCGTGCTGGTCAGCCGCAACGTGACGACACGCGATTCGGCCGATCGCCAGCAGCCCTACAACCTGAGTGTGCCGGGCGGGGTGCAGACCATCGGCGTCGATCCGCAGACGCAGACCACCAGCACCGGACAGGTCTACGACATCACCTATGCGCAATTCCTGCAGGGCGACCAGATTCGCGGGATCGGCGGAATGGCCGACCCGCGTCCGGGACGGCGCGTTCTGGCGCAGCCGCTGCACGATGCGGGTGCTTACCAGTTCATGGCGCCGACCCCGGCCGGCGCCCCGGCGGGCAGCGTGAAGATCGCCGCCGACGGCTCGATCGCGGCGATCGTGCCGGCCGGACGCGCCCTGGCCTGGCAGACCACCTCGGCTGACGGTACGCCGGTCGTGCGCGAGCGTTACTGGATTTCCGCCCAGCCCGGCGAAGTGCGCGCCTGCGACGGTTGCCACGGCGTCAACGAGACCAACCAGGCGGGCCAGCCGGCCGCGCAGAACACGCCGCAGGCGCTGCGCGACCTGATTTCGTACTGGCGCGACCATCACGAATCGGTTTTCAGCAACGGGTTCGACCAGTAAGCCGCACCTCCCTCCGCAGCCACCTGTAAAGCCGGCACGCCATTTGCCGGCTTTACTCCTATAATTCCCCGCAAACGGCCTCGGGGGAGGACATGGCTGCGCCGACTGATTTTCTGCAGCTCTACAACGAGCTGGGCATCGCGCCAGGGGCGACTCTGGACGAGCTCAAGAATGCCTATCGACGTCGCGTGTCCGAACTGCATCCGGACCGGCGCGAATCGATCGAAGTCGACGACGATTCGGAACGCCTGCAGGAACTCACCGTGCTGTACGGCGCGGCAACCGATTTCCATCGGCGTTACGGCCGCCTGCCGGGCGAAGTTGCGACGCCGCGTCCACCGACCCGCATGCCGCCGCCGCGCTGGAGCAGCGAGACGGCAGCCTCCGAATCGCGCAAGCAAAGTTCGTCGAAGGGACCCTGGATCGTCAGCGCCGGCGTGATCGTGCTGGCCTGGCTCGCCTTCGCGCCGCCCTGGCAGGAACCGGTGCTGCCACCGCCGCCGGATCCTTCCACTTACGGCAACTACGCGCCGCCGGCCCGGCGCGCCGTCGATGCGACGATGACCCTGCGTATCGGCATGAGCGCGGCCGAGGTGCGCAGTCTGCAGGGCGACCCGATGGTGCCGGGCGACGATCGCTGGGAATATGGACCGTCGTGGATCGCATTCGAGAAGCACAAGGTCAGCGACTGGTACAGCTCGCCGCTGCGCCCGCTGAAATGGGCGGCTCCCCATCCGCCGGTGATCGATACGACACCGCAGCGCAGCGCGCGCACGCCGCACAAGGCAGACTGAAGAACGCTACGCAGTCTGCGCGAGAGCGCCGACGCTTCTTCGTGCAGTTACTCCGATCAGATACGGAAGCGCCCGCGCTTCAGCGCACGCCGCGCCCGAACAGCACGATCTCGACGGTCTGGATCAGGATCACGATGTCGAGCAGCAGATCGTGGTTCTTCACGTAGAACAAATCATACTTGAGCTTCTCGCTCGCATCCTCCTCGGAGGCGCCGTACGGATAGCGCAGCTGCGCCCAGCCGGCGAGGCCGGGCTTCACGCAGTGACGCAGGTTGTAATAGCGGATTTTCTGCGCGAGCTTGGCGACGAACTCGGGTCGCTCCGGGCGCGGTCCGATCACGCTCATGTCGCCGCGCAGGACGTTCCACAATTGCGGCAGCTCGTCCAGGCGGGCGCGGCGAATGATGCGTCCGACTCGGGTGACGCGATCGTCGCTCTTGCCGGCCCAGCGCGCGACGCCGTCCTTCTCCGCATCCGTGCGCATGCTGCGGAACTTGATCAGGCGGAAGACCTGGCCGCGTTCGCCGACGCGTTCCTGCCGGTACAGAATCGGTTGCCCCTTGCCCGATTCGAGGCGGATCGCCAGCCACACCAGCAGCATGAACGGCCAGGTCAGCAGCGACACCACGACCGCCGCGCCGACGTCGAATACGCGCTTGGACCATTGGCGCAGTGGCGATGCATCGAAGCCCTGCGAAAAAATCAGCCAAGAAGGCTCTGCCAGACTCAGTTTCACCTTGCCCGACTCACGCTCGAAGAAGGTCGCAAGGTCGGTCACGAAGATGCCGTGCTGCTTGCATTCGAGCAGTTCCTCCATCGGCAGCCCGCCGCGGCGCTCGTCGGGGCCGACCACGATCTCGTCGATGCGTTCGCGATGCGCCCAGGCATGCAGGGAGATATCCGGCACGATCACGTCTTCCAGCGGCACCGAAATCGTTTCGGCCCCCTGCTGCACGAAACCGACGATCTTGAAGCCGCGCCGATCCGCACGCCGACGCATGCTCTGCGGAATCAGCGCGGCACGCGACCCGGCGCCGAGAACCAGCACGCGGCGCTTCCACGCCTCCACATCGATCAGGCGCAGCGCCGTCATCCGAAAGCCGGCCACCACGACGAAGCCGAGCAGCAGCGACAAGGCGAGAATGCCGCGCCCGAAACGCGCCTCCGGGATCAGGTAATACAGCACGATCAGGATCACCACGCCGAGCGCGAAGCCCACCGCCTGGCGCGCGAGCACGCCGAACCAGCTTTCGCGCATATGCGACTGATACAAGCCGAGCGCCGCCATGCCGAGCATCTGGGTGGTCGCGAAAATGCCGGCGCGCCCGAGTTGCAGCCAGTGCGACACATATTCTTCGAGCGGGTTCGGCGCGGTCGCGTAGCGCAGATAGATCGCGGCGAACGCAGCCAGGATCAGCAGCAACGCATCGCCGATCGCGAGCAGGACGAGCCAGTGCACGGCCTGCTTGTGCAGCAGCTGCAACAGGCGCTCGCCGAGCGGAAGCGACTTGCGATCTTCTCCCAACAGGTCGGAGCTGCCATCCATTCTCGGCTCGATATCGTTCATGACGAAAACGCGTCTGGTCCCAGTCCCCGCTGATGGCCTGCAGTCACCATGCCAGCCGGCGATGTCGCGCAAATGGCAATCGTCGGCCTCTCTCGCACCGACGATACGCGCAAGTAAGCGGGTTCGCGACTGTGACTGTCCGCCCCTGAATGCAGGATCGCTGCCGCCTTCGTGACGCCGGCTGCGAGCCGCCGAACCTGACGCAGCACTACGCACGTCGGCGCGGCGCGGACTATCATTATAGCCGGCGCATGGCACATTCGATGCCCTGCCACTCCATCTGCTTCCAAGGTATCGACTCCATGTGCGGAATTGTGGCCGCTGCGTGTCAACGAAATGTCGTCCCGATCCTGATCACCGGCCTCAAGGCGCTCGAATACCGCGGCTACGATTCCGCCGGCATCGCGGTGCTCGAAGACGATGGCCAGCTGGCGCGCGTGCGTGCCAAGGGCAAGGTGCGCGAACTCGAAGCGCTGTACGACAGCGCGCCGGTCACCGGTGTGTGCGGCATCGCGCATACGCGCTGGGCCACCCACGGCGTACCGAACACCGTCAACGCGCATCCGCATGTTTCCAGCGACGTCGTCGCCGTCGTCCATAACGGCATCATCGAGAATCACGCCGAATTGCGCTCCGAACTGACAGCCCACGGCTATCGTTTCGATTCGGAGACCGACACCGAGGTGATCGCGCACCTTGTGCATCACTCGCTCGCCGGCGGCGCCGAACTGCGCCAGGCCGTTATCGCGGCGACCGCACGCCTGCATGGCGCCTACGCGATTGCCGTGATGAGCCGCGACCAGCCCGGTCACGTGGTCGGCGCGCGCCGCGGCAGTCCGCTCGTGGTCGGCGTCGGTGAAGGCGAGAATTTCCTCGGCTCCGACGTGCAGGCCCTGATCAAGCAGACCAACCGCTTCATCTACCTCGACGAAGGCGACGTGGTGGAGATCAGCCGCGAGCAGTTCGCGATCTACGATGCCGACGGCGCGCCGGTCGAACGCGTGGTGCGCACCAGCGACCTCTCGGCCGATGCGGTCGAGCGCGGCGAATACCGTCACTACATGCTGAAGGAAATCCACGAACAGCCGCGCGCCATCGCCGACACGCTCGAAGGCCGCATCAGCGACAACCATATCCTGCCGAACATCTTCGGCGTCGATGCCGACAAGCTCCTCGCGCAGGTCAGGCATGTGCAGATCATCGCCTGCGGCACCAGCTATCACGCCGGTCTGGTCGCGCGTTACTGGCTCGAAGGTCTCGGCGGCATCCCGTGCAGTGTCGAAGTGGCCAGCGAGTACCGTTATCGCCGCGCAGTCGTGCAGCCCGGCACGCTGTTCCTGGCGGTATCGCAGTCCGGCGAAACCGCCGACACCCTCGCCGCATTGCGCGACGGCAAGAACCGCGGCTACCTCGGCTCGATGGCGATCTGCAACGTTCCCGAATCGAGCCTCGTGCGCGAATCAGAGCTGGTTCTGATGACGCGCGCGGGACCGGAAATCGGTGTCGCCTCGACCAAGGCCTTCACCACCCAGCTGACCGCACTCGCCCTGCTCGTGATCGAGCTTGCGCGCCTCAACGGGCTGGCCGAGGAAAAGTATTCGCGCCTCGTCGCCGAACTCGCCACGCTGCCGCGCGTGATCGGCGAAGTGCTGAAACTCGAGCCGGAGATCGCCGCGCTCGCCGAGCATTTCGTGCCGCGTCATCACGCGCTGTTCCTCGGTCGCGGCGTGCACTATCCGGTGGCAATGGAAGGCGCGCTCAAGCTCAAGGAAATTTCCTACATCCATGCCGAAGCCTATCCGGCCGGCGAACTCAAGCACGGGCCGCTCGCGCTGGTCGACGAGGACATGCCGGTCATCGCGGTCGCGCCGAACAATCAGCTGCTCGAAAAGCTCAAGTCCAATCTCGAGGAAGTGCGCGCGCGCGGCGGCGAGTTGTTCGTGTTCGCCGACACCGATGCACCGGTCGTGCAGAGCGGCAACCGCGGCGCGGTGATCAAGGTCGCTTCCGGCGGCAACCTGATCGCTCCGGCCGTGTTCACCGTGCCGCTGCAGATCCTCGCCTACTACGTCGCCGTGCTGCGCGGCACCGATGTGGATCAGCCGCGCAACCTGGCCAAGTCGGTGACGGTGGAGTAGCCGCGAAGCCGCGGCGGCTCGCTCGGCGAAATCAGCGCGCCGCTTCGTATCTGCAGAACAGGTGTCGAATGGAAGAGACTTCGCGATGACGCGAAGCCTCTTCCGTCATCGACGGCTATCGCACTATCACCACGGCGTCGCGACGAAGCCGTGGCGCTTGCCGGTGGTGTCGAAGTACTGACCGGCGATCACACCGAAATTGTTGATCTGGGTCGGAATCGTGTACAGCGCACCCGGCACATCGACGTAGGTGAACTTGCCGTTCTTCTCGATGAATCCGTGCAGCGCGCCGGCCGGATTCGTGTAGTAGCCGGTGATCTGGCCGACGTCGTTGATCGAGAATGCAACCGTGCCGCCGGGCCCGGCGAGCGGCACGTCGATGGACGAGAATCGTCCGTTCGTTCCGCGGTAGAAGCCGTGCGTCGAGGCCGGATCGTCGTCCCAGTAGCCGACGATTTCGCCGCTGTTTCCGATGCCGAGCGGATAGGTCTCGTGCGCGCCCGGAACATCGATCGGGGTATCGCGGCCATAGCGCCGCAGCATGCCGTGGAACGCGCCATCGGCGTCCCAGTACACGCCGGCAATCGCGCCGAACAGATTGATGCCGTCGACGTTCGAGTTGAGGTGACCCGGAAAATCGACCGTCTCGACCTGGCCCCACCACGGAATCATGAAGCCGTGTTCGTGCGTCGATGCGTCGGCATACGCGCCGTACAGCGTGCCGAGATCGTTGGGGCCGCCGGCGGCAGCCTTGCGATCACCGAACAGACCGTCCGGATCGAGCGTTTCGAAATGGCCGTCGCGATAGGCCCACGCGTGCGAGGGCGGAGCGCCGCCGGTCTGGTATTCGCCGGAGATCTGACCGAAATCGTTGAGTCCCCAGATGATCGTCAGCGAGGCGCCCGGATAATCGACGGTCTGGTAGGAATAGGTGGCGGAAACATTCGCGAGGGCTTCGGGCTCCGCCGTGGCCGCAGCGGCGGTGCCGGCGAGCGCGAGGGCGAAGATTCCGATTGCCGCCGCGAGCCGGCTGCGCGAAACACGATGATTCGACATGGGTTGTATCCTTCATTGTGTAGAGAGTGCGATGACGTTCCGCAGACTTGCAGCCGTGCAGAACTTCGCCATCTCCCACTACAGCGCAAAAGCATGCCCGACACCGACACGCTCGCCGTGCCTGATTCGATGCCTGCGCAAGTTCTGAAGAATCGATGCCGAGGTCGAGCCTCGATCCGACCGCGCAGGAAGGGAAAGCGCAGCGCGACGCTGCGCTTTCCGCTCGCCGCGGCGGCGTGATCTATGGAACCGGGCTATCGATCGTGAACGACTGGATCACGATGCCCGGTATCGTCTGATCGGCATTGACGCCATTGATCGCGACGACGGCGCGGTCGTCCGAGGTGAGCGCCAGACGCACGGCCGGGCCCTGATCGAAACGCGCGCCGGGTACGCTGCGCGTCCACAGCAGCAGTCCCTGCTCGGAGTACGCGAGCAGGCTGATCGAAGGTGCCGAAGGTGGCGGCCCCATCGCTGGATCGCTGACCGCGACGAGCACGCGCCCGGCGCGATCACCGATCACATCGAGCACGCTGCGACCCGGCCAGGAAAACTCCGGCGGACTGACTTGCCAGCGCAGACTGCCGTCGGCGTTGAAGCGAGACAGCGTGAAGATGTCGCTGTTGTATCCGGATTCGGTCAGGGTCAATGCGCCATCGTCCGGCAACGCGACGAGGCGCTTGATCTGCGCAGGACCGTAGATGAAATTGATCGGATCCGGCCAGCTCGATCCGGCGCTGAAATGCCAGAGTTGATCGTTGACGTTCGGATCGCTGCGCCTGACGAAATAGACGTTGCCCGACGGCGTCAGCACATTCGGCCCGACCGCGTCGAAACCAAACTGACTGCTCGACGTGGTCGGTATGCCGGAGGCGTCGTAGCCTTGCACGAATATGCCCATTCCCGGATCGTTGCTCTGACTGAAGGTGCCGAGCACGCGCGTCGAACCATCCGCGCCGGCGACGATGTCGGAGACTTCGGCCTCCGGATAATTCCAGGCATTGAACGCCGTCTGCCAGAGCGGCGTCGGCGACGATGCACCGGCGAAGCCTTCCAGGTCGAACGCGATGCCGTTGCTCTTCTGACGCAGCACGACGGCGGCCTGTGCGCTGCCGACACTGAAACGCGCTACGCGCGCCGAGCCGATCGAGAGCAGATCGGACGTCCAGTAGCTCTGGCGGTCATCCGAATAGCCGAGCAACACGGTGCGTCGCCACGAACCCGGATCGAGTTTCGTGTATCCGACGACGGGCGGACCGAAACGGCAGTCGATGCCGAAGGTGGCGAACTCGCTGGAACTTCCGATCACCTGCATCGGCCGCACATCTTCGCCGAGCGTGCCGAGCGTTGCCACGTGAGCGAACTCGAGCTGACCGCCGACACGATCATTCGTCAGCACACACAGGTTGCCCGCGCCATCCACCGACAAGGCATTACTCGGCGCGAGACTCTGCACCCAGAATGGATCGACGCCGATGAAACGCTGCCAGGCGCAAGCCGGCGTGGCGACACCGATCGAAAGGCTCAATGAAACTGCGCACAGAATTCGTCGCTGCATGATTTCTTCCCCAGTCAAAAACGACCGCAACAAAGCCGCTGCGGCTCGCGCCGGAGAATGCCGTGAGCAAGCGCTCGCTACCGTGCACAGCTCCGCAAAATATTTCTCGTGTCCGAAAGCTCAGTCGCGCATTCGCATCGAACGCTGTCGTGGCGACATCGGTTTGGATCGATGTCGAGCGCACGCAGCAGGCTTCGGCTTCGCTGCGCGCGTGACAGATTGTCACGAGTTTTTGTGTGCCTGCTCTCGTTCGAAAGCGATGCATCGTCGCACCATCGGTCGGGTGAATCCTGTGCAGGTCGTCGGCAAAGCCGATTCGTCGATCGGCTCTTGAACGACGCCATTGATGTTTTCCGGAGGAATCGATGGACACTCCCGTATCGCAAAACGAAGCGTTTGCCGACAAGCCGGTTTCGCTCGGTCGATGGAAGTCGATGCTCGCGACATCGACGCTCGGCGCAATCCTTATTGTGCTGTTTCTCGGCGCCGGCCTCTGGCTCGGGCCGTATCTGCGCGCGAGCTACGATCGTTTGTTTCCGCAAGCGGCGTATGTCACCGGCAACTACGACGCGCTGTATCGGCAGGCCGGCAAACGCGTGGTGATGTTCTCGACATCGACCTGCCCGTACTGCAAGCGCACGCGCGAGCTGCTGACCAGCGAGCATGTCGACTTCCAGGATTTCGTCATCGACCAATCGACCGCCGCGCGAACGCAGTTCGAGACGCTCGGCGGCGGCGGCGTGCCGCTGATCTTCATCGGCGACCGCCGCATCGCCGGCTTTCGCGAAGCGATCGTGCGCGAATCGCTGGCCTCGCTTCATCCCTGACGCTGCCGCGCGATGATCATCGGCTGCGAAGGACCGCGGCCGCACCCGAGCCGGACGAGCACTTGCCGATTCGGCTCACGGCCGTTGGCCGCCGGAGTGGCGAGGCCCGCGCGCCAGTCGTTGAGGAGTTCACCATGAAAGCGAAATATCGGATCGGCCTGTTGCTGGCAGGTTGTGCGTTCGCGCTGGGACTCGGCATCAGCAATGCGTTCGCATTGCCTTGTTGCAGTCCGAGTGATTGCGCCGCGTGCGGCCCGTCCTCGACCTCGGCCTGCTGTCGACTGGTCTGTCCTGTTGCGAATTGTCCCGAGAGGTAGAGCGTATCTGCGAGAGAGGCGGCCTCGCGCTGCCTCTCCCGCACTCGCCCGCGTTCGACGACACTCGCATGCGCTGCGCGCTGGTTTCGCACTAAACTTCGCGCCGGTCCGGCTGGAGAATCCCGTGCGCGTCTGCGTCTACTGCGCGTCGAGCGAACATTGCGCACGCATCTATCACGACGCTGCAGCCGAGCTCGGCCGCACGCTCGCGCAAGCTTCATGCACGATCGTCTACGGCGGCGGCGCGGCCGGTCTGATGGGCGCACTGGCGAACGGCGCGCTGGCCGCAGGCGGCAATGTCGTCGGCATCATTCCGCGTTTCATGACCGAGGTGGAATGGCAGCACCCGGGCCTGGCGAATCTCGAGATCGTCGAAGACATGCGCGAGCGCAAGCATCGTCTGCTGACCGGCTCCGACGCCGTCGTCGCCCTGCCCGGCGGCAGCGGCACGCTGGAAGAATTGTTCGAGGCGATCACGCTGAAGCGTCTCGGCCTGTATCTGAAACCGATCGTGCTGCTCAATACGAACAATTTCTATGCGCCCTTGCAGGGCTTCATGGAACAGATCGTCGAACAGCGATTCATGAATCCCGCGCACTTGGAAATGTGGTCGAGCGTCGACCGCGTAGACCAGGTTCTGCCGGCGATCCGAAACACGCCTGTGTGGCGCGAGGATGCGCGCAGCTTCGCAGCGGTGCGATAACGCGGCGCTCAGTCGAAGCGACTGAGTTCGCGATCGCTTTCTCCGGCCGACGCAGCCGCGCCGTCGGGATCGTCGAACAGACCGCCGCCATCGGCGTGATCCGATTCGCCGGCGTCGGTGTTCTTCGCCACGGAAGGCTCGCTCGCTGCCTTCTGTTTCTCCCAGCGCGTGCGGATCGGATTCGCCGATTCGGCCGATTCGAGTGCGCCGAGCAGTTCCTGCTTCTGTCCCTCGGGCAAGTCCGCCCAATGACAATCGGCGAGCGCACCGGCCATCGAATAGAGCAGATTCAGGCTCGGGCGAAAGCCCGCACGCTTGACCTTCAGAAAGGCTTCGACCGGACCGATCCGGGCCAGATCCTCGGTCGTGCGCACGCCGACCTGGCGCAGCCAGGCGGCGGATTTCGGTCCGACATTGCGGATCTTGACGTCGCGAGCGTTCATGGCCTTCCCCGATTCAATAAGTGCGCTCGATGCGCGCGCAGGTCGCGTGCGCTCATCGCAGCGATGCGACGAAGATCGCGCACAAGCTCTGCATGCCGGCGCGATCGTGTTCGTCGAAGCGCGCGAATTGCGGACTGTCGACATCCCATACGCCAATCAGATGCTCGCCGTCCCGCAGCGGCACGACGATTTCCGAATTCGACGCGCTGTCGCAGGCGATATGTCCGTCGAAGGCATGCACATCCTCGACCAGCTGCGTTTCGCCCGTCGCCGCGGCGGTTCCGCAGACGCCTTTGCCGAGTGCGATGCGAACGCAAGCCGGGCGGCCCTGGAACGGACCGACCACGAGCTCGGTTCCGTCGAAGAAATAGAACCCGCACCAGTTGATGTCGGGCAGCGCATGCCAGACCAGCGCGGCGAAATTCGCGGCGTTGGCGACGCGGTCGCGCTCACCGGCGAGCAGGCCGCGCATCTGCACGGCGAGCTCCGCATAGAGCTCGGCCTTGCTGGCCGTCTGGATCGGTGCGACCTCGAACATCGGCGGTTCCGGAACTGCGAAAACCCATTGTAACGCCTGCCGGCGCGCGCGGTCCGCTGGCATACTGAACGCTGACTGCGGGCTTCGGGCATGCAACAGAACCACGGCTACGACGATCATGGCTTCCGCATCCGCGGCGCGCAGCCGACGCGAATGGATGCCTTCGTCGACGCGGCATTCGCATTCGCCGTAACCTTGCTGGTGATCGCGATCGGGCACGTGCCTTCATCGGTGGCCGAGCTCACCCTCGCGATGCGCGGCGTGCCGGCGTTCGCCGCGAGCTTTTTCGTGATCGCGCGGTTCTGGCGCGCGCATCGCGACTGGTCGCGTCGCTACGGCATCGAAGATATCTTCAGCGTGCGCCTCAGTCTGCTGCTGGTGTTCGTGATTCTGGTCTACGTCTATCCGCTGCGCATGGTCGCGACCCTCGTGCTCGGCATGCTCAGCAACGGTCTGCTGGCCGAACAGAAGGTCGAACTCGGCACGGTCGCGGAGCTGCGCACGCTGTACGCGACGTTCGCGATCGGCTATGCGGTCGCGGTGGCGATATTCGCCGCGCTGTACGCGCATGCGCTGCGTCTGGCGGACAGCCTCGAGCTGGGCCCCGGCGAACGTGTGCGCACGCGCGTCGCGGTGACGCGCTATCTGGTGTTCTTCGGCGTCGCGATGCTGTCGCTGCTGCTCGCGCTGCTGCTGCCGATGGACAATGCGACGCCGATTTACTACTCGCTGCCGGGTCTGGTCTACATGCTGCTGTATCCGTTCTGGCCGCTCCTGCGCTGGCGCGAAAAAATCGCACTCGCAGCGCTGACACGCAATCAGCGATGAATGCACGCGGCGTGTTCGTGAGCGGCACCGACACCGGCATCGGCAAGACGCATGCGAGCTGCGCCCTGCTGCTCGCCTTGCGCGCGCAGGGCCGCCGCGCCGTCGGCATGAAGCCCGTTGCAAGCGGTTGCCGCGTCACGCCCGAAGGCTTGCGCAACGACGATGCCGAAGCGCTGATCGACGCCAGCGGCGTCGCGATGAGCTACGCCGACTGCAACCCGTTTGCGCTGGAGGATGCGATCGCACCGCACATCGCGGCGCGCGAGCGCGGCATCGAAATCGTGCTGCCACCGATCCGCGCGGCATATGCGCGGCTCGCGCACGCGACCGATCATGTCGTGGTCGAAGGCGTCGGCGGCTGGATGGCGCCGCTGTCGGATACGCTGATGCAGGCCGACCTCGTACGCGCGCTCGGACTTCCGGTGATCATCGTGGTCGGAATGCGGTTGGGCTGCCTCAATCACGCCCTGCTCAGCGCGCACGCGATTGCAGCGGACGGCTGCCGCTGCATCGGCTGGATCGCCAATCGGATCGATCCGCAGATGCAGCGCCTCGACGCCAATCTCGCCACCCTGCGCGCGCGCATCGATGCGCCGCTGATCGGGGTGCTCGACCATGTACCTGACGGCGCTCCCGTCGGCGCGCTGGATACCACAGCGCTGTGACCGCCGATCACAGCGATGCGCCGATCGCCGGCACCGCAGCTCCGCGCTGGCTGCCGTGGCTGTTCGCCGCCGCCGGCCTCGTGTTCGATCTGATCGCTTACTGGCCGGGCCAGATGTCGTTCGATTCTGCATACGCCTGGTGGCAGGTCCGCGGCGGCGCCACCACGGATATCGTGCCGCCAGTTTTCGTGCTGGTCTGGCGCGTTTGCGATGCGTTGCTCGCAGGGCCCGGCCTGGTGTTCGCGCTACATCTTGTCTTGTTCTGGTGCGGGCTCGCCCTGCTCGTGCGTGCGCTGCGCTTCGGCGCGCTCGCTGCCGTCGCCGGCATGCTGATCGTCGCGTGGGCGCCGGTTGTGCTGCTGCTGCGCGGGCATGTCTGGACCGATGTGGGTTTGTTTTCCGCACTCACGTTTGCTGCCGGCGCGCTGGCGACTGCGCAGGCCGGATCGCAGCGACGCTGGCTCCTTTTCGCGCTGCCTGCCTTGGTCTATGCGGGCGCTCTTCGTCACAACGCATTGCCGGCCGTGCTGCCGTTCGCGCTCTGGCTCGGCTGGCTCGTCGGGCGCGCGCGCACAGGCACTGCCGCTCGCCTTCGATGTGCACTCGGGGCCGCGGCACCGATCGTGTTGTCGGTGTTGCTGATGCTGTCGGCCGGTGCCAGCGTGCAGACGCGTGTTCCGTTGTGGCCGATGCTCGCGCAGTGGGATCTTGCGGCGATCTCCATCGCCGCCGACGAGATGCTGCTGCCGGACTTCATGATCGGACCCGGCCTCGATGTACCGGAGCTTGCCGAGGCGTTCCGCCCGTGGAGCACAAGTCCGATGCTGCAGAACACGCGCCACGGCATGCACGATCCGCTCGGCGAAAACTATTCCGCAACGCAACTCACGCGATTGCGTCAGACATGGCTCGCCGCGATCGCAGCACACCCTCGCGCCTGGCTCGCGCACCGCTGGCATCTGACCCGTGCCTTGTTCGGCAACCATGGTCTGGATTGGCCGCATGAACTCGTGTTTGTCGACGACGAGGTCGCCTATCGCGACAATCCGCCGATCGCGCGCAACAGCAGCGCGCTGCATCGGTTTCTGCTGCGTCCGGCGCAGGCGCTCGCATCGACGCCAGTCCTGGCCGCCTGGCCGTATCTGCTGATCGGGCTCGCTGCCGTGCCTGCGGCGTGGCGGCGTCGACGTGCGGCATCTGGTTCGATCGCCTTGATCGCACTTGCGAGCGCGTGGCTGTATGCGTTGCCGTTCACGCTGATCGCCGCTTCGGCCGAACTGCGCTACCTCGGCTGGCCGTGCGTGGCCAGTCTGCTCGCCGCGATTTGCGCCTGGCTGGCGCCGCGTCCGTCGGCACGCTGATAAACTCGCGTCACATCGCGAAGAGGATTTCCATGACCACCGTGCAACGCTACATGTTCTCGATCGACGATCTCGCCAAGGCCCGCGGCGAGTCGCATGAGCTTTCCTTCGACGGCAGTTCCGCCGAGAGTTTCGCCGTCCTGCTGCAGCAGTCGCTGCGCGAACCGCTGCTGTGGCAGCGCTGGCGGGCGATGCAGCCGGATCCGGATGCGGTCGATCCGACGCTTGGCCTCAGCGATCCGAATGCAACGGTCGAAGCGCATCAATCCGACGTGCACGTCAGCGTCGAGGTGCGCAGCTCGCTGCCGCACGCGATCATCAAGCATCGCCTGACCCTGCTGATCGGCCGCCACTGGACTCTGCGCGACGTCAGCGCCGCGTGAACGCCGGTGAGGCGCGAACGCGCCTCACCGTTCGCTTTTTCCTCAGCCCTTGATTCCGGCCGCACGCATGTCCGCCGGTGCCTTGACCGGATCGGCCGGACGCGGCGGCATCTTGTACGGCTGCGCCTGGACCGCTTTCTGCAATTCCTGGATGCCGCGATCGAGCTGCGGGTCCTTGCCGGCGAGCAGCGCCGAGACGTCCTGCTCGACCACGATGTCCGGATCCACGCCATGGCCTTCGACGACGTACTGGCCTTCGGTGCTGGCGCTGGCGAACTGCGGCACGAAGATCTCGCCGCCGTCGATCGCCGGGCCCCAGCTGTTGATGCCGACCACGCCGCCCCAGGTGCGTACGCCGATCAACGGACCGAGCTTCGCCTGCTTGAACATGTAGGAGAAGATGTCGCCGTCCGATGCGGTGGTGCCATTGCACAGCGCGACCAGATGGCCGAGGAAGGTCTGCTGCGGATAGGTGCCGGTGATGTCGTTGCCGCGCGCATAGTCCAGTCCGAGCAGCTTGCGCGAGAGCCTTTCGATGATCATCGGTGAAACATTGCCGCCGCCGTTGTCGCGCACGTCGATGACCAGTCCCTGCTTGCGCAGCTGCGGGAAGTACCACTTGATGAATTCGCGGATGCCGTCCGGTCCCATGTCCGGAATGTGCAGGTAACCGAGTTCGCCGTTGCTGGCCTTCGCCACGTACTCGCGGTTGTGCTGCACCCAGGCGTAGTAGTTGAGCGGCTCTTCGCTGTCGATCGGCTTGACCAGCACGGTGCGCGCGCCGTCGCCGCCGGGCTTGCCGTTGACGGTCAGCTGCACGAGCTGTCCGGGCGCCGTGCGCAGCAGACGATACGGACTGTCCTTCGCCGTCAGCGGCTGGCCGTTGATCGCGACCACGTAGTCGCCTTCGTGCACGTCGATGCCGAGCTCGGTCAGCGGCGAGCGGTAACGTTCCTCGTCGTTCTGCCCTTTCAGGATTTTCGCGATGCGATACTGGCCGCTCGCGCTGTCGAGTTCGAAGCGCGCGCCGAGCAGGCCGACGTGCGGCTTCGCCGGCAGACCGATGTCGCCGCCGCTGACATAGGAATGTCCGGTCGAAAGTTCGGCGACCATCTGGCCGAGCAGATAATTCAGATCCGTACGATCACCGACCCAGGCGAGCATCGGCTCGTACTTCGCGCGGATCGCGTTCCAGTCGTAGCCGTGCATGTTGTGCACGTAGTAATGATCGCGGTAGCGCCGCCAGGTTTCGCGAAACACCTCGGCGTACTCGGCCTTCGGATCGACCAGCGCGAACAAGCCGTCGGTCTTGACGTCCTTCGGCTCCGGCTTGCCGGCATTGAGATCGATCACCTTGTAGGCGCCGTCGCTCTTCACCAGCACCGCGCTGCCGCCGTCGGCAACCGAAAGATCGTCGACGCCTTCGATCACGTCGTCGCTCTTGCGTTGTTCGAACGACCACGCCTTCAGCTTGGTCTTGAAGGTACCGTCGCGGCCGTAGTACTGGCCGTCGCTGACCACATACAGAATCGCCTTTGCGGTGACGGCGATGCCGTTGATGTTGTCCGGATCGATCGGCGCACGCACGACGCGCTGTTCGAGCCCATCGAAATCGATGTGGTCGTTGATGTCGGCGGCGGTTTTCGACTTGTCCTTGGAAGCCTTGTCGTCGCCTTTCTTGTCGGCGTCGGCATCTTTTTTCTCGTCCGGCGCGGCGCTGTCGTTGCGCGGCGCGAACGGATCGGCGACGCCCTTGCGCAGCGCGAACGCGAAGATGCCGGTGTCGCGGTTGGCGGCGAAATTCCATTCGATATTCGACAGCTGCGGGGTCCATTCGCGGTTGCCGAGGAAGTACAGGTATTTTCCATCCGGCGAAAACGACGGCCCGAATGCATCGAAGCGCGCGTCACCAACATGCACGCTCTTGCCGGCGGCGAGATCGTGCACGTAGAGCTCGCTGAGCTGCGTGTCCTTGTTGGAAATCGAATAAGCCAGATAGTGTCCGCCCGGCGACCAGGCATGATCGCGCCGGCTGATCGCGGGATCGTGCGCGACGATCGGCGCGGGTCCGCCCGCAGCGGCCACGATGCGCAGATTGCTGTCGCTGTCGGCGAACGCGATGCGCGCGCCATCCGGCGACCAGCGCGGCGCATACAGACGGCCATAGGTTTCGGTGGTGAGCTGCTTGGGATTGTTGCCGTCCGCATCGCGCACCCAGATCGCTTCTTCGCCACTCTGGTCGGACACGTAGACGATGCGCTTGCCGTCCGCGGACCAGTTGGCTTCGCGCTCGTGCGCGCCGGGCGTGTGCGTGAGATCGAGCGTGATGCCGTCCTTCAGCGGCACGCTGAACACCTCGCCGCGCGCGGTGAACAGCGCACGTTTGCCGTTACCGCTCAGGGAGAAATCCTCGATCTTGTCCTTGACGCTGCGCTCTTCGGCGCGCGTGCGCACCAGATCGCTCGGCACGGTGATGTCGAGCGCGCGGTCTTCGTTCTTGTTGGTGTCGTACACGTGCAGCACGCCGTCGACTTCGAATGCGATCTGGCTCTTTGAATCGCCGCTCGCCCAGCGCGCATCCTGTCCCTTGTAGTCGGTCAGCTGTTTGGTGTCGCCGCTGGCGGTGTCGTAGCGATACAGATTCAGATGCTCGCCGCGGTCGGCGAGGAAATACACGCCATTGCCGATCCAGACCGGATCGCGATCGGTGTTCGGATCGTTGGTGATGTTCTTCGCCGTCTTCGACGCGAAGTCGTAGATGTACAGATCCTGCGCCCAGCCGCCGACATAGCGATCCCAGGTGCGGAAGTCGCGATATTTCGGCGAGTAGACGAGCTGGCTGCCGTCCGGCGAGTAGCGCCCGACGCCGGCGACCGGCATCGGCAACGGCGTCGGCAATCCGCCCGTCGTCGGCACCGTGTACAGGCGCGGATTGGTTTCGCTGATCGATTCCTGCCACGAACGGAACAGCACGGACTTGCCGTCCGGCGTCCACGCATAGACCTGGTTGTCGAAACCCCAGCGCTGCGGCAACGGGCCCTTGGCCGGATAGAACGTCAGCTGCTTCGGCTCGCCGCCGCCGGCGGGAATCGTGTAGACCTGATCGTCGCCGCCGTATTCGCCAGTGAACGCGATCGTCGTGCAATCGGGCGAGAAGCGCGCGGACTGTTCGAGCCCGGGTCCGGCCGTCAATCGCGTCGCGGTGCCGCCCTGCGTCGCCACCGTCCACAGGTCACCGGCATAGGTGAAGACGATGCGATCGCCGCACACATCGGGGAACCGCAGCAGCTGGGTGCCGGCAAAGGCAGCGGGCGACAGGAACAGGCCGGCCAGGATGGCGAGCGACAAGGGGCGACGCGATGACATGCAGACTCCGGGATTGATTCGATCCAGAGTCATGTTGTGTCACGTGTGACGCGCCGGCGCCTGCGCCGGAAGTCACGCCCGGATCACCGACCTGCGAAGTACGGCGATGACACGTCCGCTCGCCCGAACGGTATCAGGGTAGGATGATGGATCAACGTTTTGAAGGATCACGGCCGTGGCCAGGACCGCCTCTGTTCGATATGAACAACCTGAAAGGTCGAACCTGGATTGGCGCGCTGTAGCGGTCGCCGTTCTGTTCAACGCAGCCGTTTTCGTACTTGTCCTGCATTCGCGCTGGAGTGAACCGATCCGGGCTGCTCTGCAGCAGGCTTTGCTGGTCGAGTTGCACGAACAGCCAGCGCTGCCAATCGACAACAGGCCATCGGCCCACACGAATCATTCCGCCAATTCCGGCACACCGCAGCGACGCAATCCAACAACCCATACGGCAAGAGCGCAACCGAAACCCATTCCAACACAGACCGTGATCGCTCCGTCCACCGATGTCGGCACTGCGCAAGTTTTGTCCGCGACGGCATCGGTCAGCGCAGGAATGGGCGGCAGTGGAACTTCGGGCGATCGCGGCGGCGGTGCACGGATCGCTTCCCACTATCGTCCGCCACGCGTACTGCGGCGGCAACTTCCGAACTATCCCGCCGATGCGCTGAGCAGCGGTGGTGAAGGCTCGGTGGAAGTGCTGGTGACGATTTCCGCGGACGGGGTACCGACAGCGGCGCAACTGCAGCGTTCCAGCGGCACTGCATCGCTCGACAAGGCCGGCGTCGAGGCTGTCATGAAGTACACATTTCGGCCGGCTGAAAACGATGGTCATACCGTCACGTCTCAAGCCATCGTCGCGATCGACTGGACCATCGGCTCTACGACCACGCTGCACCTTGGCAGCGCAGCGCCCGCCGCCGCCTCGCAATGTCATCCCAACGCCAGCGAAACGCGTATTCGACGCGCGTCCGAGCGTTGCGACTGAACCAGGCGCGGAACACACGACGGATACGCGATACCGCGCAGCATCGATGCGCGGCTTCGTGAGTTGCAGGTACGTTCGCGACTGACAAGGGCGCCGCCGCGATGCGGCGGCACATCGAGCGTATTCGCGCTTGGAGATACTCCGACGATCGATCCCTGCAGCGATCAGCTCTTGACGGCAGCCGCACGCATATCTGCCGGCGCCTTGACCGGATCGGCCGGGCGCGGCGGCAGTGCGACGGGTTTGGCCTGGATCGCCTTCTGCGCTTCCTCGATCGCACGATCGAGCTGCGGGTCCTTGCCGGCGAGCAGCGAGGCGACGTCCTGTTCGACGACGATATCCGGATCGACGCCATGGCCTTCGATCACGTACTGGCCGTCCACGCTCGCGGTCGCGAACTGCGGCACGTTGATCTCGCCGCCATCGATCGCCGGACCGCCGTTGTTGATGCCGACCACGCCGCCCCAGGTGCGCACGCCGATCAGCGGACCGAGCTTCGCCTGCTTGAACATGTAGGAGAAGATGTCGCCGTCGGATGCGGTGGTGCCGTTGCACAGCGCGACCAGATGACCGAGGAAGGTCTGGCGCGGATAGGTGCCGGTGATCTCGCTGGTGCGCGCGTAGCTGAGACCGAGCAGGGCGCGCGACAGGCGATCGATGATCATTGCCGAGACGTTGCCGCCGCCGTTGTCGCGCACGTCGATGACGAGCCCCTGCTTGCGCAGCTGCGGGTAGTACCACTTGATGAATTCACGGATGCCGTCGGCGCCCATGTCCGGAATGTGCAGGTAGCCGATCTTGCCGCCGCTCGCCTTCGTCACGTAATCGCGGTTGTGCTTGACCCAGGCGTAGTAGTCGAGTTTTTCCTCGCTCTCGATCGGCTTGATCAACACGGTGCGCGCGCCGTCGCTGGACGGTTTCGTGTTGACGGTCAGCTGCACCAGCTGCCCCGGCGGCGTGCGCAACAGGCGATAGGGACTGTCGGTCGCGGTCAGCGGCTGACCGTTGATCGCCAGCACGTAGTCGCCTTCGTGCACGTTGATGCCGACTTCGGTCAGCGGCGAGCGGTAGCGTTCCTCGTCGTTGTCGCCTTCGAGAATCTTGGCGATGCGATAGCGCCCGCTGCCGGCATCGAGCGCGAAGCGTGCACCGATCAGACCGACATGCGGCTTGTCCGGCAAGCCGAGGTCGCCGCCGCTGACATAGGAGTGACCGGTCGACAGTTCGGCGACCATCTGACCGAGCAGGTAATTGAGATCGGTGCGATCGCCGACATACGCGAGCAGCGGTTCGTACTTCGCGCGAATCGCGTTCCAGTCGTAGCCGTGCATGTTGGTCACGTAGAAATGATCGCGGTAGCGGCGCCAGGTCTCGCGAAAGATTTCCGCGTATTCGGCCTTCGGATCGACCAGCGCGAACAGGCCGTCGAGCTTGACCTCCTTCGCTTCCGGCTTGGCCGCATCGAGGTCGACATACTTGAGCGCACCGGCTACGCGCGCGAGCAGGGTGCTGCGATCTTCGGACACATCGACATTGCTGGCGCCTTCGAGCACCTCGGTCGATTTGCGCTCCTCGAACGCATACGCCATCACGCGGCCCTTGCGTCCGCCCGGACGGCCGTAGAAGAACGCATCGCCGACGCCGTACAGCACCGCCTTGCGCGTCGGCATCACGAACTCGATGTTGTCCGCTTCCACCGGCACGCGGATGCGGCGCGCAGCGATTCCGTCGAAATCGATGTGATCGTCGACCTTGGCCAGGTCCTTCTTGTCTTTTTCAGTCTTGTCGTCGCCCTTTCCCTTGCCGGCGTCCTTGTCGTGCGCGTCCTTGTGTTCACCGCTGGAACTGTCGTTGCGCGGCGCGAACGGATCGGCGACGTCCTTGCGCAAGGCGAGCGCATAGATGCCGACGCTGCGATTCGCGGCGTAGTCCCATTCGATCGTCGACACCTGCGGGGTGAACTCGCGTTCGGCGAGGTAGTACAGCGTCTTGCCGTCGGGCGAAAAGGCCGGCGCGCTCGCATTGCTGTCTTCGCCGGCGACGCGCGTCGCGTGTGCGGCGGCGACATCGTAGATGTACAGCTCCGGCTGCTGCGTGGTCGTGCTGACCTGCGAGTACGCAAGGTAATGGCCTGCCGGCGACCAGACGTAGTCGTCGCCGCGACCGCCGGCCGGATTGTGCGCGATGTCGTGCACGGCGCCGCCGCTCGCATCGACCATGCGCAAATGCCCGTCCTTGTCGACGAAGGCGATATGCGCGCCGTCCGGCGACCAGCGCGGCGCATACAGCCGGCCGTAGGTTTCCGTGGTCAGTTGCTTGGGATTGTTGCCGTCCGCGTCGCGCACCCAGATCGCTTCTTCGCCGCTCTGATCGGACACGTAGACGATGCGCTTGCCGTCCGGCGCCCAGCTCGCCTCGCGCTCGTGCGCGCCGGGCGTGTGGGTGAGATCGAGCGTGATGCCGTCCTTCAACGGAACGCTGAATGCCTCGCCGCGCGCGGTCACGAGCGCGCGCTTGCCGTTCGCGCTGATCGCGATGCTTTCGATGCGGTCCTTGACGCTGCGCTCGCTCGCGCGGGTCGCGACCAGATCGCTGGGCACCGTGATGTCGAGCGCGCGGTCCTCGTTCTTGTTGGTGTCGTAGACGTGCAGCACGCCGTCGACTTCGAACGCGATCTGGCTCTTTGAATCGCCGCTCGCCCAGCGTGCATCCTGGTGCTTGTAGTCGGTCAGCTGCTTGGTGTCGCCGCTGGCGGTGTCGTAGCGATATAGATTCAGATGCTCGCCGCGGTCGGCGAGGAAATACACGCCGTTGCCGATCCAGACCGGATCGCGATCGGTGTTCGGATCGTTGGTGATGTTCTTCGCCGTCTTCGACGCGAAGTCGTAGATGTAAAGGTCCTGCGCCCAGCCGCCGACATAGCGATCCCAGGTGCGGAAGTCACGGTATTTCGGCGAGTAGACGAGCTGGCTGCCGTCCGGCGAGTAGCGCCCGACGCCGGCGACCGGCATCGGCAGCGGCGTCGGCAATCCGCCCGTCGTCGGCACCGTGTACAGGCGCGGATTGGATTCGCTGATCGATTCCTGCCACGAACGGAACAACACGGACTTGCCGTCCGGTGTCCAGCCGTAGACCTGGTTGTCGAAACCCCAGCGCTGCGGCAACGGGCCGAGCGCGGGATAGAACGTCAGCTGAGTAGGCTCGCCGCCGCCGGCGGGAATCGTGTAGACCTGATCGTCGCCGCCGTATTCGCCGGTGAAGGCGACGCGGCTGCAGTCGGGCGAGAAGCGTGCGGATTGTTCGAGGCCGGGCCCGGCGGTCAGCCGCACCGCGGTGCCGCCTTGCGTGGAGGCGATCCACAAGTCACCGGCGTAAGTGAACACGATGCGGTCGCCGCAGACATCGGGAAAGCGCAGCAACTGCGTAGCGGCGAATGCGGAGGGTGCAGCCGCAAATCCGCACAGTGCGGCCAGCGGCAGAAGACGACGCAGTGACATGAGCGCTCCAGGGCGAGGGCGAAACATCCTCTTGTGGCACGCACGCATCAGCGCCGCCCAGGCCGAAAGTCACGATCGCGCCGGCGCATACAAGGTTTTACATCGAGCCGCCCGACATCCGCGTGCAATCTGCGCCGGCGTCGGCGCTGCGCGCTCAGTAGGCGAATTCGCCGAACAACGGGTCGATACTGCCTTTCCACGCGCCGTGGAAGAGTTCGAGCTTGCGCTCGGCCGGCGTCTGGTTCGCATCGACGATCTGCACCAGCGTATCGAGGAAGATGCTCTCATCGGCGCCATGGCGATTCGTGCGCGCGCGCCGTTGCAGGCCATGCACCGCGATCGTGACCGCGGCCGCTGCGAGATCGCGCACGCTGCCGCCACGGAACGGAAGCTTCAGCGCATGCTTGGGCACGCCATCGCGCAGGGCATGACGTTCTTCGCGGCTGAAATCCTTGACCAGATCCCAGGCCGCGTCGAGTGCGGTCTGGTCGTAGAGCAGGCCGACCCAGAACGCCGGCAATGCGCACAGGCGATTCCAGGGACCGCCGTCCGCGCCGCGCATCTCGAGGAATTTCTTCATGCGCACTTCGGGAAACGCCGTGGTCATGTGGTCGGCCCAGTCGCGCAGGGTCGGTTTCACGCCGGGCAGCTCGGCCAGATCGCCGGCGAGGAATTTCTTGAACGACTTGCCGGCAAGATCGATGTAGCGGCCATCGCGATAGCTGAAGTACATCGGCACGTCGAGCAGGTAATCGACGTAACGTTCGTAGCCGAACCCGTCCTCGAACACGAAGTCGAGCATGCCGGTGCGGCCGGCATCGGTGTCGGTCCAGATGTGCGAACGGTAACTCTGGTAACCGTTCGGCTTGCCCTCGGTGAACGGCGAGTCGGCGAACAGCGCCGTCGCGATCGGTTGCAGCGCGAGGCCGACACGGAATTTCTTCACCATGTCCGCCTCGTCGGCGAAGTCGAGATTGACCTGCACCGTGCAGGTGCGCGTCATCATGTCGAGGCCGAGCGAGCCGACCTTCGGCATGTAGTCGCGCATGATCCGGTAGCGCCCTTTCGGCATCCACGGCATCTCGTCGCGACGCCATTTCGGCTGGAAGCCCATGCCGAGGAAGCCGACGCCGATCTCGTCGGCGACGCTCTTGACTTCGCGCAGGTGCTGCGACACTTCGGCGCAGGTTTCATGGATGGTTTCGAGCGGCGCGCCGGAAAGTTCGAGCTGACCGGCCGGTTCCAGCGTGACCGAGGCGTTGTCGCGCAGCAGCGCGATGAGCTTGTCGTTCTCGAGCACGCGCTCCCAGCCGAAGCGCGTCATCCCTTCGAGCAGTACGCCGATGCCTTGCGGTCCTTCCCAGGTCGGCGGACGCAGATCGTCGAGACGGAACCCGAATTTCTCGTGTTCGGTGCCGATGCGCCAGTCCTGCGGCGGCTTGCCGCCGGCAGCGATGTAGTCGACCAGCTCGGCGCGGTCGTGAATCGGGGTTTCGTTGACGGCAGAAGGTCCGGACACGGCGCAGCCTCGAAGGTAGGCCGGCATCATGGGGGCTTGGCGGCGGCGTTAAAAGGGCGGCGCTATTTTTGCGGCCGCGCGCGGCGGCACGATTCGGTCCGATCGAGTCAGGCCGCAGGCTACGCATGGCGGCGGCGCCGGGCCGGCCACTTGTGGCACGCGACGCTCATGACATCCGCTCACATCGGCATGCCATTCGCCGCCACGCTCGCTGCAGCATCGCGATGAGGCGCTCGCGCAAACGTCAATCCGCAGCCGCGAACAACCAGCGCGACAGCACGCTGCGCGCCTCGTCGAGGCCCGTCTTCGCAGTCGAGGAAAACAGCTGCGCGCTGCCGAGCGGAAATTCCGCGGCCAAGGTCTTGCGCACCTCGGCGAGCGTGCGCGCTGCTTCGCTGCGCGACAATTTGTCCGACTTGGTCAGCAGGCAATGGCAGGCGCGTCCGCTGGCGGCGCCGAAGTTGAGCATGTCGCGATCGAATTCCTTCAGCGGATGACGCGAATCCATCACCAGCACGAGCCCTTTCAGGGATTGTCGCGTGCGCAGGTAGGCGTCCATCACGCCACGCCAGTGCAGGCGCATCGCTTCGGGCACCTTGGCGTAGCCGTAGCCGGGAAGATCGATCAGACGATGCGCTTCGTCGCTGACCGGGAACACATTGAGCAGCTGCGTGCGTCCGGGTGTCTTCGACGTGCGCGCCAGGCCCTGCTGGTCGCAGATCGCGTTCAGCGCGCTCGACTTGCCGGCATTCGATCGCCCCGCGAACGCGATCTCGGCGCCGGCATCGGCCGGCAGCTGGTCGATGCGGTTGGCACTGGTGAGGAAATGCGCCTGGCGGAACGGATTGATCGGCATGCTGCTTCTATTTGTCCGGGGCTCGCGGTTTGACCGCCTTGGGCGGCACGGGGATAATTCCGCGATTGTCTGTCGCATCGTGCGCAAGCGCGACTCTCGTCGCGACAGCCACCCGATATCCCCTCGAGTTTGCGGAGTGAGTGTATGAGCTTTCGGCACAGTATTGTCCTGACGGCAGCGCTTGCCGCAGGCGCGGCGTTCGCACAGTCGCCGCCCGAGGCGCCGCCGGCGGGCGCCAAGCCGGAAGCGAGTTCGCCGGTTTCCAAGGCCGACCCGAACGCGCCGACCGCGCCGACACCGCCGGACAGCACCGCTGCGAAGCCGGAAGCGCCGGCCGGCAACGACCTCGTGCTGGGCGATCCGAAGGTCGGCGAAGGCAAGGCCGCCACCTGCGGCGCCTGCCATGGCATCGACGGCAATCCGAGCGACAAGCAGTATCCGAAGCTGGCCGGGCAGAACGAAGCCTATGTCGCGCGCCAGATCACCCTGTTCAAGACGCAGAAGCGTCAGAACGCGATCATGATGGGCTTCGCCTCGACGCTGTCGGACCAGGACATGCACGACATCGGCGCGTATTTCGCGTCCAAGACGTCCCTGCCCGGCGTCGCCGACGAAAAATTGCTCGAACGCGGCCAGTCCCTGTACCGCGGCGGCGATGCCAAGCTCGGCATCCCGGCCTGCATGGCCTGCCATGGTCCAGACGGACGCGGCATGGCCGGCACCGGCTTCCCGCAGCTCAGCGGCCAGTGGGCCGACTACGTCGGCGCCAAGCTGAAGGACTGGAAGAACGGCACCAGCTGGGGCGACGACGCCAAGGCGAAGATCATGCCCGCGATCGCGCAGAGCCTCAGCGAAAACGACATCAACGCGCTCGCCTCCTACGTCGAAGGCCTGCATTCGGCGAACACGGGAACCACCACCGCCGCGCAGTGATCGAAGGCGGTCCGCATGCGATCGGCGCGGGTGATCGATGCTCGCGCCGATGACATGTGGAAGGTCCGCATTGCGGCGCGAGCGGGAATCGTCTTGCTCGACGACGGCACGCCGGCGTGCAGCTCGACCGACGCGTGCCGGCATGGATTCGCGCCGGTGCGGTAACGACGAAACACGACATCGAATGCCTCGCCGCACCCGGCCCGGCATGCCAAGGAGAACTTCGCAATGAAACGCCTTTCCGTCCTGCTGTTCGGCCTCGCCTTCGCCGCCCTCGGTCACGCGGCCGACGATGCGTTCGTCGCCGGCACGAATTATTTCCCGGTGGAACCGGCGCAGCCGACCAGCTCCGGCGACAAGAATGAAATCGTCGAAGTGTTCTCGTACGCGTGTCCGGCCTGCAACGCGTTCCAGTCGACCATGCAGAAGGTGAAGGCTGCGCTGCCGCCGAATACCGATCTGGTCTATCTGCCCGCGTCGTTCCGCCCGGACGAGGACTGGCCGACGTTCCAGCGCGCGTTCTACGCGGCGCAGGCGCTCGGTCTCGTCGACAAGTCGCACGATGCGATCTTCGATGCGGTGTGGAAGGACGACGGCACCCTGCGCATCAGCGACGCCACCACGCACCGACCGATCAAGCCGATGCCGACGATCGAGAATATCGGTACGTTCTTCGCCGCGAAATTCGGCGTCAAGGCCGAGGATTTCGTCGCCACCGCCAATTCCTTCGCGGTGAATGCGAAGATGAAGCGTGCCGATGCGCAGCTGAAGGCATACGGCGTCGACTCGACACCGACCCTCATCGTCAACGGCAAGTACCGTTTCACCGCGACATCGGCAGGAAGCCTCGACAAGGTCATTCCGCTGATCAAGTTCCTGATCGCCAAGGACAGTGCCGCCAAGTAGGCCGGCCCTTCGTTTCACCCTCGACTGAGGAATCCTCATGCGCGCACGTCTGCTGATCCTGCTGGCCACCTTGATGGCCGTCCCGACTGCCTTCGCAGCCGAAACGACCGCGCCGAAATGGGAGGCCGGCGCTGCGTATCAGCTGATCGATCCGCCGGCGCCGACCAGCACCGGCAACAAGATCGAGGTGCTCGAGGTGTTCTCGTATGCGTGCCCGCATTGCGCGCATTTCCAGCCCTACGCCGAAAAGCTCAAGGCCGCGTTGCCGTCGAATGCCGAATTCACCCTGATGCCGGCGGATTTCCAGGAACGCTGGCTCGTGTTCGCGCGCGGCTTCTATGCAGCGAAGGCGCTCGGCCTGATCGACAAGACGCATCAGGCCTTGTTCGATGCACTGTGGCGCGACAACCGGCCGATCAACACGATCGAGCAGCTGGCCGATTTCTACGCCGAGAACGGCGCCGACAAGGCCGCGTTCCTGTCGACCGCGCAATCGTTCGTGATCGAGGGGAATCTGGCGCAGGGCCATGAGAAAGAGATGGCCACCGGCATCGAATCGACGCCGACCCTGGTCGTCAACGGCAAGTACCGCATCACCGCGAGCACCGAACAGAAGATCGGTTTCGAGGAAATGGTGCAGATTGCCGAATACCTGGTCGCGCAGGAATCGAAGAAGAAGCATTGATCGTTCCGTCGCAGCGCAGACGCGCGCTCGCTGCCGTGCGCGCGGGCGCGAACGCTTGCGATGGGCGGAACCGATGATGCCGCTGCGCGGTCCTGTTACATTCGGTCATCCTCCATCCTTCGCAACAAGGGCACGATCATGCTGAAGCGTCTGGGTCTGCTGCTGGGCGGTTGTCTGCTCGTATCGCTATGCGGCGCCGCTGAAACGCCGGCCAAGCCGGCGACCACCTGGGAAGCGGGCAAGAATTACTTCCTGGTCGATCCGCCGCAGCCGACCGCGACCGGCAGCAAGATCGAAGTGCTCGAAGTGTTTTCCTACGCGTGTCCGCATTGCGCGCACTTTCAGCCCTACGCCGAGCAGATCAAGACGGCGCTGCCGGCCTATGCGAGCTTCGGCTACATGCCGGCCATCTTCACGCCGCAGTGGGAGCCGTACGCGCGCGCGTTCTACACCGCGCAATCGCTCGGCGTGCTCGACAAGACCCACCAGGCGCTGTTCGATGCGCTGCACCGCGATCACCAGTCGCTGCGCACGATCGAGGACCTGTCCACGTTCTATGCGCAGCATGGTATCGACAAGGCGAAGTTCCTGGCCGCATCGGGCTCGTTCGAAGTCGAGAGCAAGCTCAATCGCGCACGCGAGCTGGTCAAGAACGATGGCGTCGACGGCACTCCCAGCATCGTCGTCAACGGCAAGTACCGCGTCACCACGCAGTCGGCCGGCGGCTATCCGCAGTTGATCGAGCTGGTCGGTTTCCTGGTCGAGAAAGAGCACGGCGCCGCGGCCGCCAAACCGGCGCGCAAAAAATGACGCCCTGCGCCGCGTAGCCGGCGTGCACATGTGGAAATCTGCATTGCGACACGACGAACGGCGCTTGCCGCTGCAACACGCGCTGGTTAGCCTCGGCGGATGAGTTCCGCCGTCATCGCCAGCGCCGCCACCGATGCACGATCGCTGCGCCTGTTGAGCTGCAATATTCTCGCCGGCGGCAGCGTGCGGCGTTATCGCGACTACGTCACGCACAGCTGGAAACATGTACTGCCGACAGGCAAGCGCGCCAACCTCGATGGTCTCGCGCGCGTGATCGGCGAGTTCGATCTGGTCGGCCTGCAGGAAGCCGATGCCGGCAGCCTGCGTTCGGGCTTTCTCAATCAGACGCAGTATCTGGCCGAGACCGCGAACTTTCCGTTCTGGAGCCATCAGCCGAACCGGCGTGTTTCGCGCCTGGCGACTTCGAGCAACGGCCTGCTGGCACGCTGGCAGCCGGACGAAGTGCTCGACTATCCGCTGCCCGGTCGCATTCCGGGTCGCGGTGCATTGTGGTCACGCTTCGGCACCGACGCCGACGCCCTGGTCGTGGTCGTCGCGCATCTGTCGCTCGGCCAGGTCGCGCGCGCGCGCCAGCTCGCCTTCATCGCCGAACTGATCGGCCAGCATCCGAACGCGATCCTGATGGGCGATCTCAACACGCCCGCGCACGGCGCCGAACTCGATCAGCTGTATGCGCGCACCTCGCTGCAGCGACCTAAGGAATCGCCGGCCACGTTTCCGAGCTGGCGGCCGACGCGCGCGCTCGATCACATCCTGGTGTCGGCGTCCTTGGAAATCGAGAAGTGCTGGGCCCTGCCGCATCCGGTTTCCGATCACCTGCCGATCGCGGCGAGCGTGCGCTTGCCGGCGGCATTGGCGCGGCGCGGCTGAGGCACGGCATCGCTGCTGTGAAAAGAAAAGGGCCGCACGAGGCGGCCCTTTTCGATTCACACGAGCGTGCTCGATCAGAACTTGTAGTTGGCCTCGACGAACCAGAAGCGGCCCGGCAGATCATAGGTGCCGGCATCGTAGCCGTTGAGCGTACAGGTGTAGCAGATCGGCGGATCCTTCGCGAACACGTTGTTGAGGCCGAGCGACAGACGCAGGCCGTTGACGCCGACCGCATTCGACCAGGCCACTTGCGCATCGTGATAGGTGGTGCCGCCGAGGTGGTGAAAATCATCGCCCGTCTCGCAACCAGGCACCCCGGTCACCGAAGCGCTGCTGCAGGCTTCCTCCACGCCGGCGGTGTAGCGGATATTCCAGTTTGCCTCCCAGTCGCCGGCCGACCAGTCCAGCTGCGCATTGGTCTGCCATTTCGGAATCGATCCGTTGTCCGTCTCCACGCCGACCTGACGCTGCGCGACATTGCCGAACGAGTCGGTCTCCGTGTAGTCATGCGTATACGTTGATTGCAGCGACGCGCGCAGGCGGCCCCACGAGAAATCCTCGCTGGCCCAGGTGATCTTCACGTCGACGCCATCGGTTTCGATCTTGCTGAGGTTGGTCAGCAGATTGCGCGGCGGATTGAGATTGCCGCCGGGCTGGCGCGTGAACGACGAGCACAGTGCCGGATCGGTGCCGCCGCTCGCGAGGCAGGTTTCCAGCAACGACTGGATGTCGCGCGCGCCGATCGCGTCGTTGACGACGTAGTTGTAATAGGTCAGCTCGAAATCGAGCCGCTGCGTATGCACCATGCCCTCGGCCCAGCTCGGGCTGTAGACGGTGCCGAGGGTGTAGCTCTTCGACTCTTCCGGCTGCAGCTTCGGATTGCCGCCGGTGAACGTGGTGATCTGCGTATTGGCCTGCTCGAAACCCGCCGGCACGCCCTGCGCATGACAGCCGGCGACATATTGCGCCGCCGGGCCGGTGGAACCGGTCGGGCCGCACGGATCGACCAGGGTCGCACCGAACTGGGTCAGACCGTACAACTCGCCGAGGTTCGGTGCGCGGAAACCGGTCGAGTACGCACCGCGGAACAGCAGGTCGGTGATCGGCTGCCAGCGGAAACCGACCTTGCCGGTCGACTCGCCACCGAAGGTCGAATAATCCGAATAGCGACCGGCCGCGCTCAAGTCGAGCGAGGCGAGCACCGGCACGTTCAACTCGCCGTAGACCTCGTTCACGTGATACGAAGCCGAGACCGCCGATGCGAGCGAATCCTGCGATTCGCCGTTCTGACGCAGCGGATCGGGCGTGAAATCACCCTCGTATTTGCGATGTTCGATGCCGGCGGAGAATCCCACTGCGCGCGCATCGATGATGTTGAACAGATCGCCGGTCACGTTGGCCGATGCCGAATCCAGCACCTGCTTGCTCGAATCGATCTGGGTCGCGCGAATCCAGTTGATCATGTCCTGCGTCATCGGACGACCCTGGCCGCCGAACAGATCGACCGGCACGCAACCCGGGACCGCGGCGCAAACCGCCGGATCGCCCAGACCCAGCGCGAGATGCGCGAGGTTGTAGCCGTTGTAGAACGTCTGCTCCGCCTTGTTCTCGGAATGGACGTAGTTGAAATCCCAGTTCCAGCCGCGCCCGATCGCGAGTTGACCGTCGAGGCCGGCATTGAAATACCAGGTGTCGACGTCCTGATTGAAGATGCGCGGTCCGACTTCGACCGGGCGCTTGGTCACCCATCCGAAGTTGCTTGCCGGGTCGAGCGTGATGCCGAACGGGTTGTACGGATTCAGCGCCGAAATCGTGATCGTGTCCGCGATGCCGCCGGTTCCCGCATACGGACCGACGAAGATCGGTTCGGGCGCCGCCTGGTTGCTCGATTCGCGATTGTTGTAGAGCGACTTGACGTGCAGCTGGGTGGTGTCGGTGATGTTGTAGGTGACATTGGCGAACAGCGATTTGCGCGTCGACGGCGTCAGCAGCAGGTTGTACGGCGCATAGTTGAAGCGATCGTCGGTGCCGAAATTGTGGAAGCTGCCGCCGGTCGGATCGGCCGGATCCCAGATCGGCGAGGTGACGCCGTTGTTCAACGTGATGTCGTAGAAATTTCCCTGGTCCGGCGTGCAGCCGCCGTAGCCCGTCGAGGGCTGGCGCGGATCGCAGAAGGTGAAGCGACCTTGCGGCGTCGCCGAACTGCCGGCGCGCAGACCCGCATTCGGTTCCGGTACCGCCGACTGCCACCACTTGCCCGAACTGATGCCCTTCTGGTCGTAGTAGCTGGCGTCGAACACGCCGGACCAGCGGTCGCCGCTGCCGCCCACCGTGAGCGATGCCTTCTTGGTGTCTCCGCCGAGCTTGTATTCGCCGTAGTAGGTGTTGATCTCGGCGCCGTCGAATTTCTTGCGCGTGATGATGTTGACCACGCCGGCGATCGCGTCGGAACCGTAGATGGCCGAAGCGCCGTCTTCGAGCACTTCGATGCGATCGACGATCGAGAGCGGAATCGTGTTGAGATCGGCCGATCCGCTGACACCGGACGCCGAGGATTCGTTGACCCAGCGGATGCCGTCGACCAGCACCAGCACGCGCTTGGAACCGAGATTGCGCAGATCGACCTGCGCGGAGCCGGCGCCGATGCCGCCGCCGTCGGGCGGGAAGCCGAAGTTGCCGGAGGAGTTGAACTTGGTGTTCAGCGCCTTGCCGCTCGTCGTCATCTGCTGAAGGATGTCGCCGACCGACTGCAGGCCGGTCTTCTCGATGGTCTTGCGATCGATCACGAAAACGGGCGATTGCCCTTCGACCTCGGCCTTCTTGATGCGCGAACCCGTCACCGAGATGGTCTGCAGGGTCTGCGCATCGTCATTGGGCTTGTCCTGCGCAAAGGCGGGCGCCGCGACGAAAATCAGCCCGGCAGCAAGGAACGGCGTGGCGAAACAACGTCGACGTGAAAGCATCGGTTTTCCCCTCTGATTCGGCAAATCAAGCGAATCGGCCTGTGCGATGGCAGCCCCCTGCCTGTCGCGTGTAAGGAAAATGTAAGTCAACTGTATAGAATTTGCTACAAATTTGTGAGCTCACGTTCCTGGAATTGCGCGCTGGCCCGCGTTTTATGTGTTCTTTCGGAACACGCCAGAGCCGCAAGTCGCGGCCGCGTGCGTCGCGGCGGCTAAACTGCAGGTTGAATCCTGCGGACCTTGCTCATGCGTGTGCGTTTCAATCGATATCGGATGTCGCTGCTGTTGTGTTGCGCGGCGCTCGCCGCATCCGCCCTGCTCCACGCCGAGGACCGCGCGAGCGAGCGCGAGCGTTTTCGCAGCGCCCTGGCTGCCGCGCAGCGTCCGAATGACAGCAGCTGGAAACGTCTCGCCGCGACGCTCGAAGAAGCGCGTTACCCGCTGACCCCCTATGTCGAACTTGCCGTTCTGCGCGCGCACATCGGCAGCGTGACGGCGAGCGAGGTCGAGGACTTTCTCAAGCGCTGGCCGGACAGCCTGCCGGCCAGCGATCTGCGCGATGCGTACCTGCGCGAGCTCGCACGTCGCGGAGAATGGACGACCTTCCGCAAGCTGTGGACGAAAAGCCACGAGCGCGATCTGCAGTGCGATGCCTTGCAGGCGCGCCTGGCGGCCGCCGAGAAGCTGGACTATGCAGCCGATCTCGACGCACTCTGGCAAAGCACGCGACCGCTGCCATCTGCCTGCGACGCGGTATTCGCCGCAGCGCGGCGCGATGGCCTGCTGACCGATGCGCGGCTGCGCGAACGCCTGCAACGTGCGGCCGAGGCCGGAAACGCGCAGACCGCCGCCGAAGTCGCCGCGCTGTTCGAAGGCGACGAGCGTGCCGATGCCGATCGCATCGTCGCCGCCCTGCGTGATCCCGGCGGCAGCCTCGTCAAGGCGAAGAGCTGGAGCGACGGCGCGGCGACGCGCGATGCGATCTCGTATGCATTCGCACGCCAGGCACGTCGCGACAGTGCCGCGGCGGAAACCGCCTGGGCCGAACTCGGCCCGCGTTTCAAATGGGACGATGCGCAGAAGAATCGCGTGCTCAATGCGATTGCCGTGTTCCGTGCGACCAGCTATTCGCCCGACGCGCTGGCGCGCCTGAAAGCCCTGCCGGCCGAAGCCGAAGACGACGCGACGCGCGAGTGGCAGGTGCGCATCGCCCTGAGCGGCGGCGACTTCAAGGAGACGCTCGCTGCGCTCGACGATCTTTCCGATACGCAGAAAGCCGACGCGCACTGGCGCTATCTGCGCGCGCGCGTGCTCGGGAAACTCGATCGCAAGGCCGAAGCCGCACCGATCTTCAGCGAGATCGCGCGCGAATCGAATTTCTACGGCTTTCTCGCAGCCGACTGGAGCGAACAGCCCTACACGATCTGCACGCGCACGCTGGCCGGCGATCCGACGAGCGAGGCGATGCTGGTGCAGCAGCCCGACCTCGGCCGCGCGTTCGAATTCCGCGAACTCGGATCGCTGCGCGAAGCGCGCCGCGAGTGGGATTTCGCGATGACCAAGCTCGATCCGAACCAGCGTCGTCTCGCCGCGGATTTCGCCTACAAGCGCGGCTGGTACGACCGCGCGGTGTTCGCGTTCTCGGCCGATCCGGAAACCCAGCGCCTGTACGAGCAGCGCTTTCCGCTCGGCATGCAGGCGCAGGTCAAGCGCGAGGCCGCCGATGCGGGTATCGATCCGAGTTGGGCCTACGCGATCATCCGCGCCGAGAGCGCGTGGATGACCGATGCGCATTCACATGCCGACGCCTACGGTCTGATGCAACTGCTGCCGGGTGTCGCCAAGCAGCTGGCGAAGGCGGAGAAGCTTGCCTACTCGAACGCGCAGGATCTGTTCGATCCGAATCTCAACGTGCAGCTCGGCACGCGTTTTCTCGGCCGCATGGCCGGCAAATACCAGGGCAGCCCGTGGCTGGCGAGTGCCGCCTACAACGCCGGCGAAGCGCCGGTCGGCCGCTGGCTCGACGCACGCGCCGCACTCGATCCGGACTTCTTCATCGAAACCATTCCGTACAAGGAAACGCGCGAGTACGTCGCACGCGTGCTCGCCTTCAGCGTGATCTACGACTGGCGCTTGAACGGCAGCGTGCACGCGCTGTCGGCGCGCATGCCGAAGATCGGCCAGGCCTATCGGTTGCCGGACGAAAGCAGCGTGCGCAAGAGCGTGATCTGCGCAAATCCAGAGGCACCCGCGGTGGCTGCCGGCGCTGCACCGCGTTGATCAACCGCGCGCGCGTCGTGCCGCGAAGTTCGCAGCGCTCAATCATCAGTGCGTATCGAACACGAGCACGCCGAGCGGCCAGTGCGCAAACACGTCTGCCAGCGCGACGCTGCCGTCGACCTGTTGGTGACGCTGCGCGAGAAGAATGTGTGCTTCACCGCGCAGCGGCAGCGTCACGCGCGTATCGGCGAGCTTGGCCCGGTCGAGTGCGAGCGCGTCGTCCGTCAATCCGGCTGGGCATAGCGGCACGATCACGACCAGGGTGACGCCTTCCGCTTCGCGTGCGAAAGCAATGAACGCGTCGGCATGCGGGCCTTGCAGATCGAGCGCACGATAGGTGCCGGCGAATACCTCCGGATACTGCGCACGCAACTTCAGCAGAAACTTGAGCAAGCGTTGCTTGACGCGGCCATCGCGCCAGCTCGCCAGCAGTTCGACATCGCTTGCCGGCGACGTCAGCGCTGCGCGGCGCGTCGCATAGTCCACATCCACGCGGTTGTCCGGATCGACCAGCGAGAAATCCCAGAACTCGGTTCCCTGATACAGATCAGGCACGCCCGGCGTCGTGCAGCGCAGGGTCAGCTGACTGAGGCTGCGCACGGCGGCGTTCGCCTCGATTTGCACGAGCAGGTTCGCAAGCTCGCCGCGAACGTGTGTGTCGCTGCCGAGCAGATGATCGAGCCATGCCACCTGCGCGTCTTCGTACTGCGCGTCCGGCGCGTTCCAGCTGCCATGTTGCTTGCGTTCGCGCGTGGACTTGCGCGCCCAGGCGATCAATCGCTCGCGCAGTGCCTCAGTCGCATCGGCAGCACCGGCGTGCGGCAAGATGCCGAGCAAGGTCTGGTACGCCATCGACCGATCGATCGCATCCGGAAGCGCATCTGCTGCCATGCCCGCATCTGCGTCGAGCCATGCACGCCACTGCGGCGCGATATCGGTCAGACTTGCGATACGCATGCGCGTATCTTCGCCGCGTTTGTGATCATGCGAGGCCGTCGCGAGCAGGCTGCGCGGCCAGTGTTCGGCGCGCGCGCAGCAGGCGGCATGAAACGCCTCCGCCGAAAACGTCAATCTCGACGGTGTCGCGCCGACCTCGTTGCGCGAGAGCAGGCGCGCATAGCGATAGAACGCGGTGTCTTCCAGCGCGCGCGCCGCCAGCGGCGGTGTCAATTGCTGGAAGGCGACGCGTGCCGCGGCGCAGTTTTCTTGGCGATCGTCCGGCATGTCGGCTCGATACAACGCGACCAGCGCGTTCAACGCCGGCACGTCGCCAGCGTCGACGCTCGCCTCCTGCGCAGCGCGGGCGAGCGCATCGAGATCGGCGACATCGGTTTCGCTGGCCTTCGCATAACCGCGATAACGCGAATAGCGATGCAGCAGCGCACGCAATGCGCGCTGCAGGGAATCGGCCGCGAATGCCGGCAGCGCCTCGCAAGCGCCGCGCCACGCGCGTGCGAAATCCGGCGCGAAACTGTCCGCGAGAATTTCCCTGCGCGCCTGCACGGCGATGTCGGCGTAGGCGCGTCCGCCGATGTCGTGCCAGGCCGCGTCGAGGTCGCCGCTCGTGTCGGCCGCGTGCAACAAGCCGCCGACCTGATCCATGAAATCGTAACCGGTGCTGCCGTCGATGCCCCAATCCGTGCGCAACGCCTCGTCGTCGGCGAGGATCTTCTCGACGATAATCCACGCCGGTCCACGCGGCGCATCGGGCGGACGCTGCGCTTCGAGTCCTGCCAGCCGCGCGCGCAGCCGTCGGCAATACGCGCGCGGATCGGCCAGGCCATCGACATGATCGATGCGAACGCCATCGATCTCGCCCGCTGCGTACAACTCGAAGACGAGCGCGTGACAGGCCTCGAACACCTCCTCGCGTTCGCTGCGCAGCGCGATCAATTCGTGGATGTCGAAGAAACGCCGCCAGTTGATGCGCGCGGCTGCCTCGCGCCAATCGGCAAGTTCATAGGCTTGCGCATCCAGACACTGCAGCAATGCATTCGCATCGGCGCTGAGCCGGGCGAGATGTTCGACGAAGGCGTCCGCCGATCGCGTCTGCAGCGCGAATGCGAGTTGCTCGCGTGCATGCGCGAACTCTGCGTGCGTATCGGCATCGGCGAACTGTCGTGCAAGCTGCGGCAGGCTCGCAGCGAGCAGGCTCGAGTACTGCGTCGCACGCAGCGGAAAGCGCTGGCCGTCGGCGTCGATGACTACGCGCGACCATTCCGTATCCCAACGCACGCACAAGGCGCCGCGTGCGTGCAGCGATGCGGGCGTCTCGGCCAGGAACGGCGCGAGAACGCGTCCGTGCAACTGCGCGTCGGGCGCATCCCAGTCGATCGCGAAATATTCCGCGTAGCGACTTGCGCGGCCGTGTTCGAGCACATCGAACCACCACGGATTTTCCAGACTGGTGCCGAGATGATTCGGCACGATGTCGAGGATCAGACCCATGCCATGCGCCCGCAGCGCGGCCACCAGTTCGCGTAATCCGGCGCGCCCACCGCGGGCCGGATCGATCACGGTCGGATCGACACCGTCGTAGCCGTGCCGCGATCCGCTGCGCGCGCGCTGCAGCGGCGAGGCGTAGACGTGACTGATGCCGAGCTCGGCGTAGTAAGGCACCGTCGCCGCTGCGGCGAACAGATCGAAGTCCTGGTGGATCTGCAGACGTACGGTCGCGCGCGGCGGCGTGCCCGGCGCAGATGCGGAACGATTCATGCCGGCTCCCCATCGCTGCGCCGCGCCGCGAGCACGTCGAGACGGCGCTGCACATCGGCGCGGTCGAACAAGGCATCCACATCGTCGGGCAGACGTCGTCGCCAATTCGGATGACCACTCGTCGTGCCGGGCAGGTTCGGCTGTTCGACCTCGCCGCAGAGATCTTCCAGCGGAACGATCGCGAGCGTGGCCGGCGTGCGCGCAACCTGCGCGATCGCAGCGTCGATGAAACGCTCGCGCGCTCGCGCGGCATCGTCATCATCAATCGACGGACCGCCGTCGGCCTCGATGCGTGCGACGAGTGCGCTGCGATCGAGCCGGCGTTCGCTGGCTTGTTCGGCGCGACCGTCTTCGTCGATGAGCCCGAGCCGATGGCGCCATTCGATGTCGCGCCCTTCCCACCACCCGCCGAGCGTCGGCAGATCGTGCGTGGTGGTCAACGCAGCCGCATCGCGGCGCCACTCGCGCGCCGGCCGATAGGCGTGCGCACCCGACCGTTCGTCGTGCTCGAACATCAGCACGCTCATGCCGAGGATCGAATGCTGCGCGAGACGATCACGAAATCCGGGCGGCACCGTGCCGAGGTCTTCGCCGATCAGCTGGCACTGACGGAGTTCGGCTTCTAGCGCGAGCAGGCGCAGCAGATCGTCGCGCGGATAATCCACATAACCGCCCGCATGGGCGCCCTCGTCGCGCGGCACCAGCCACAGGCGTTGCAGACCGATCACGTGATCGATGCGCAGACCGCCGCTGTGCGCGAGCGCGGCGCGCACGAGGTCGAGGAACGCGGCGTAACCGCTCGCGCGCAGCACGGTCGGCGCGAACGTGGTCAGTCCCCAGTTCTGTCCCTGCGGCGCGAGCAGGTCCGGGGGCGCTCCGATCGACACGCCTTCGAGCAGGCTGCCCTGCTGACGCCAGGCATCGCTGCCGCGCGGGTCGACGCCGACGGCGAGATCGGCAATCAACCCGATCGCCATGCCGGCGGCGCGCGCCTGCGCCTGCGCTCGCGCGAGGCCTTCGGCCGCGAGCCATTGCGCGAAGACATGAAACCCGACTTCGTCGGCGTGTGCCTGCGCGAATTCACTGACGGCCGCGCTGTGCGGATCGCGCAGCGCCTGCGGCCATGCGCGCCAGTCGTCGCACGCATAGGTTGCTTCGATCGCCTCGAAACAGGCGTGCAACTCGACCGCGACGCCGGCCTGCGCACGCCAATGCATGAACTCGTTCCAGCGCTGCGGATGCGCCGCGCGACAGCGCCGATACAACGCGCGCAGAGCGCCGATGCGCAACGCACCGGCACCGTCCCAATCGATCAGCTCGGCCTGCTCCAGTTGCGCCCAGATTTCGGCGGCGCCGAGCTCGTGCAGAATTTCGCGCAAGGTTGCGGCACCGAACATCTGCGCCGGATCGACATGCAGGATGTTGTACAGCATGCGACTCGACGGCGAATACGGACTGGCGCGGCCGGGCTCGCGCGCGGATATCGCATGCGTCGGACTCAAGGCAATCGCGGCGGCGCCGCGGCGCGCGGCATGTTCGGCGGTTCGCGCGAGCGCCGTGTAGTTGCCGAATCCACCATCGCCGCTCTGGCGCAGCGAGTACAGCTGCGCGGCGACAGCATAGCTACGCTCGCGAGTCGTACGCGGCGGCGGCGCGACCGCCAGCGTTCGCAGCGCATCGTCGCATTCGAGCACGTAGTAACCGCATTGCGTCGGCGCACGCACGCCCGAGGCGTCGGCGAAATCGCCTTCGCCGACCTGCGTGCCATCGTGCGCGAGGATGCGAAAGCGACCGCGATGGCCAGCACCGATGTATTCGGCCAGCAGCGCATCGCTGTCGACGATCAGCAGCGGCGGCAATGTGCGTTCGCCGTCGGCCAACGCCGCGAGGCTGTCATCGATCGCGCCATCGGCGTCGGCGCGCAGCTGCAGCGCTGCGAGCAGGCTGCGCAAGGTCGCTGCGCCGACCTGATGCCAGTGCCCTTCGATGTCCTGCCAGTGGCGCGCGATACCGGCACGCGCGGCAAGTTCTTCGAGCCGCGTCACGGCGAGGCTGCTTGCAGCCAGACGATGCAGGCGGCTGCCGGCAGGTCGCCTGCCTGCGCGCGCGCACAGCTCGCATGCAACAGCGTGCCGGCTTCGGTATCGATGTCGAGCGCAGTGCTGCCGAGGTTGACCGCAACGCGCAGGATGCTGCCGTCGCCCATGCGCCAGCGCGCGTCGACCGCGGCTTCGCCGAGTTCGGTCGCGCCGAGCGAATGCGTACCGGCGAGGCGCGGAATGATCGCGTCGTGGCGCAGTGCGAGCAGTTGCCGGATATGCGCGCGAAACGCATTGTCGCGCGCGTCCAGATCCGGCTTCGACGCTTCGAATGTGCGGAGCGCATTCGGATCGGGCAGATCCGTCGCGGCGAAAGCATCGAACTGCGCGAACTCGCGGCGGCGGCCTTCGCGCACCGCGTCCGCCAGTTCGCCGCGATAGTCGGTGAAATAACGAAACGGGCGCGCGCTGCCCCAGTCTTCACCCATGAACAACATCGGGATCTGCGGAATCAGCAACAGCAACGCGTAGGCCGCACTCAAGGCCTGCGGATCCGCCTGCGCAATCAGACGATCACCGAAGGCGCGATTGCCGATCTGATCGTGATTCTGCAGTGCATTGACGAAGGCGATCGGCGCCAGACTTCCGCTCGGCGTTCCGCGCGGACGACCTTGCCGATGCGCCATCGGCTGACCCTGATAGACGAAACCTTCGGCGAGCCAGCGCGCCAGCGCCGCTGCGGGATGTTCGACGTAGTCGGCGTAGTAGCCGGCGCGCTCACCGGTGAGCAGCACGTGCAGCACGTGGTGCGCGTCGTCGTTCCACTGCGCGGTGCAGCCTTCGGCGAGCAACCCGGCATCGTTGTCGTCGTTCTCGAAGACCAGATGATGGCGACAGTTTCCCGCGTGATCCTGACCCGCGCGTTCGATCAGTTCGTGCATGAAGTCAGCGTCGCCGATCGCGTGCACGGCATCGATGCGCAAGCCGTCGAAACGATATTCGTGCAGCCAGTACAGTGCGTTTTCGAGAAAGAATTCGCGCACCTGCGGTCGCTTGAAATCGATCGCGGCGCCCCACGGCGTCTGCCGCGACGGATCGAAGAAATCCTGCGCGTACTGCGCGAGGTAATTGCCCTCGGGACCGAAATGGTTGTAGACCACATCGAGCAGGACCATCAGACCGAGCGCATGCGCGGCGTCGATCAGTGCCTTCAATTGCTCCGGCGTGCCGTAACTCGCGGCCGGCGCGAACGGCAGCACGCCGTCATAACCCCAATTGCGCTCACCCGGAAACTGCGCCACCGGCATCAACTCGATCGCGGTGATGCCGAGCGCAGCGAGATCTTCGAGCTCCGCGGCGACACCGGCAAAGCCACCGTACAGACCCACATGCATCTCGTAGATGATCGCGTCCTGCCAGCGACGACCGCGCCATTGCGGCTGCTGCCATGCGTAGGCGGCTGCATCGACCACGATGCTCGGGCCATCGATGCCGCCGTCCTGCGCTCGCGATGCGGGGTCGGGAACCTCGAGGCGATCGTCAATGCGATAGCGATACCGCGTGCCGGCCGGCGCACTGCAGGTGGTCTCGAACCAGCCGTCGTCCGCTGCGGTCATCGCGATCGTCGCGTTGTCCGCGCGCAGCAACTCGACCCGCTGCGCATCGGGCGCCCACAGTCTGAAACGCGTGCGCTTGCCGTCGAGCAGTTCGGCGCCGAACGGAAGGCGACGGCGCGCACTGCTCATGCGTTCGCCTGCGGCGCCGGTTCGCTGTGCATCCGCGCGAGCAACAGGACGATGCTGTGCGCGGCAACGGCGACATCGTTTGTTTCAACGGCTTCTTCCGCACGCGCAGGATTCGCACTGTCGATCAGCAGGCGCCAGCGCAGCTGCGGCGGCGGCAGGCTGAAGTCGCGCGCATCGCCGCTGCCGTTGATCAGCAGGATGCTGCTTTCGATCTCGCCGTCTTCGCAGACGACCGCGCGGCGCACCGCGAGCAAGCGGCCTTCCGCATAGTCCCAATCCTCGCTGCTCATCGGCGTGCCGCTCTCGTCGAACCAGATCAGATCGACCAGTCCGGGCGCGACTTCCCGATGCCCGTGCATGAAGTACGCGCAGCGCAGCGAAGGATGCTTGCGCCGCAACGCGAAAAGTCTTGCGACGTAGTCGATCTGCTCGCGACCCTGCGCGCTCTCGGCCAGACTCCAGTCGTACCAGGACAGCGCATTGTCCTGGCAGTACGCATTGTTGTTGCCCTGCTGCGTGCGCAGGAATTCATCGCCGCCGAGCAGCATCGGCGTGCCGTGCGAGAACACCAGCGTGGTCAGCAGGGCGCGGCGCAGACGTGCTCGCTGCTGCAGCACCTCGGCATCGTCGGTCGGACCTTCCGCACCCCAGTTCCAGCTCGCGTTGTCGTCGCCGCCGTCGCGGTTTTCCTCGCCGTTCGCCTCGTTGTGCTTCTCGCTGTAGCTGACCAGATCTTCCAGCGTGAAGCCGTCGTGCGCGGTGATGAAATTCACCGAGGCGGATGGCCGACGCCGCTGACGGTCGAACAGATCCGCCGATGCCTGCAATGCTCCGGCGAGAATGCCGCGCATGCCGGCATCGCCCTTCCAGAAGTGCCGCACGCCATCACGATAGCGACCATTCCATTCGGCGAATCCGGGCGGATGCGCGCCGAGCTGGTAGCCGCCGGGACCGATGTCCCAGGGCTCGGAGATCAGCTTGACCTGGCTCAGCACCGGGTCCTGGCGCAACACGTCGAAGAAGCCGGCGTTCTGGTCGAAGCCGCTGTCTTCGCGACCGAGTGAAACACCGAGGTCGAAACGAAAGCCGTCGACATGAAACGCCTCGACCCAGTAGCGCAGCGAATCGGCAATCATCTGCAGCACGCGCGGGTGCGAGCTGTTGAGCGTGTTGCCGGTGCCGGTGTCGTTGATGCAATGGCGCGGCTCGTCGGCGACCAGACGGTAGTAGCTGGCGTTGTCGAGGCCGCGGAACGACAAGGTCGGACCGAGCTCGCTGCCTTCGGCGGTGTGGTTGTAGACGACGTCGAGGATCACCTCGATGCCGCCGCGATGCAGCGCCTGCACCGCGGCGCGCATTTCCGAAAGCTGGCCGCTGGCGAGATAGGCCGGCTCCGGCGCGAAGAACGCGAGCGTGTTGTAGCCCCAGTAGTTGCGCAGCTTGAGTTCGGCGAGGCGGCGGTCCTGCACGAATGCATGCACCGGCAGCAATTCGACCGCGGTGATGCCGAGGCGTTGCAGGTGCTCGACGATATACGGATCGGCCAGCGCGCGAAAACTGCCGCGCTCGTGCGGCCCGATGTGTTCGAGCGTCTTGCTGATGCCGCGCACATGCGTTTCATAGATCGTGGTGTCGCGCCACGGCGTGCGCGGCGCACGATCGCCGCGCCAATGGTAAGCGTCGTCGACGATGATCGCCTTGGGCATCGCCAGCGCACTGTCGCGGCGATCGAAACTCAAATCGGCGCGCGAGGAATTGAGGCGATAACCGTACAGTGCATCGGTCCAGCGCAACTGGCCGACGAGCTGGCGCGCATACGGATCGAGCAGCAGCTTGTTCGGATTGAAGCGATGGCCTTGTTCGGGCTCGTAAGGTCCATGCGCACGCAAGCCGTAGATGTCGCCGGGACCGACGCGCGGCAGATAGCCGTGCCAGATCTCGTCGGTGCATTCCGGCAAGGCGTGGCGCGCGATCTCGCGCTTGCCGCCGCGATCGAACAGGCAGACTTCCATCTTGCGCGCATGCGCGGAGAACACCGCGAAATTGGTGCCGCCGCCGTCCGGCGTCGCGCCGAGCGGATAGGGATTGCCTGACTGGATCGACTCACTGTTGCGCATGGATTTCCTGATGGTTGCCGGCCGGCGCCGGAGCGAGCACGAGCACGCCGAGTGGCGGCAAGGTCAAAGCGAGCGACTGCGCGTGCCCATGCCGTGCGACCGCATCGGTGAGCACGTGACCGGCATTGCCGATATTGCTGCCGGCATAATTTTCGGAATCGCTGTTGAGCCGTTCGCGCCAGGCACCGGCAAACGGCACGCCGATTCGATAATCCGAATGCGGCTCGGGGGTGAGATTGGCGACCACCAGCACCTGCTCGCCGCCGCCGCAACGCAGCCAGGCGAACACACTGTTCGCTGCATCGTCGCCGATCAGCCAGGCAAAGCCGGAGGCATCGGCATCTTCCAGATGCAGCGCCGGATGCTCGGCATACAGGCGATTGAGATCGCGCACCAGACGCTGCACGCCGCGATGCTCGGCCACGTCGAGCAGATGCCATGGCAGCGCGACGTCGTGGTTCCACTCGGTGTCCTGCGCGAACTCGCCGCCCATGAACAACAGCTTCTTGCCCGGATGCATCCACATGAAGGCGAGACAGGCGCGCAGGTTGGCGAAGCGGCGCCAACGGTCACCCGGCATGCGCCCGAGCAGGGAACGCTTGCCGTGCACGACCTCGTCGTGCGACAGCGGCAGCACGAAGCGTTCGGAAAACGCATACAGCAAGCCGAAGGTCAATTCGGAATGGTGATAGCGGCGATGCACCGGATCGCGCGCCATGTACTGCAGGCTGTCGTGCATCCAGCCCATGTTCCATTTGAAATCGAAACCGAGGCCGCCGTGCGCGACCGCCGCAGTGACCCCGGGCCATGCCGTCGATTCCTCGGCCAGCGTGATCGCGCCCGGCGCGTACGCGTGCACGCTGTCGTTGAGCTGGCGCAGGAAGTCGATCGACTCGTAGTTCTCGCGCCCACCATTGACGTTGGGCACCCACTCGCCCGCGTTGCGGCTGTAGTCGCGATACAGCATCGAGGCGACCGCATCCACACGCAGACCGTCGACATGAAACCGGCGCAGCCATTCGAGCGCGCTGGCGATCAGAAATCCGCGCACCTCGTTTCGGCCGTGGTTGTAGATCAGCGTGTTCCAGTCGCGGTGAAAGCCTTCGCGCGGATCGGCGTGCTCGTACAGCGGCGTGCCGTCGAAGCGCGCGAGTCCGTGCGCATCAGTCGGAAAATGCGCCGGCACCCAGTCCAGGATCACCCCGATGCCTTCGCGGTGACAGCGATCGACGAAACGTGCGAAACCTTCGGGCGGACCATGCCGCGCGGTCGGCGCGAACATCCCGAGCGTCTGGTAACCCCACGAGCCGCTGAAAGGATGCTCGGTCACCGGCATCAGTTCGAGATGGCTGAATCCCATGTCGGCCACATACGGCAGCAGGCGCTCGGCGAGCGCGTCCCAATCGAGTGGCGCGCCGTCTTCGCCGTGCATCCAGCTCGCCGCATGCACTTCGTAGATACTGATCGGTGCGTGCGCAGACTGGCGTGCCGCGCGCGTTTCCATCCAGCGCGCATCGTCCCATTCGTGCGCCAGCGGCGCGGCGACGATCGACGCCGTCGCCGGCGGCAACTCGGCCTGGCGCGCGAGCGGATCGGCCTTGTCCGGCAACCACTGTCCACCCACGTCGCGCAGCGCGTACTTGTAGCGCGCACCGGCCGTCACGCCCGGCACGAACAATTCCCACACGCCGGCCTGATGGCGCAGACGCAGCGGATGCCGACGCCGATCCCAGGCATTGAAATCGCCGACGACGCAGACCTGCATCGCGTTCGGCGCCCACACCGCGAAGCGCGTGCCATCGACGCCATCGATACGATCCGGCGAAGCGCCGAGCACATCGGCAAGCTGCAGATGCCGTCCCTGTGCGATCAGATGCAGATCGAAATCACCGAGCTGCGGACCGAACGCATAGGCATCTGCGGTTTCCTGCACGCCGCCGGGCCAACCGATGCGCAGCGTATACGCCGCGTCGTCGCCGATCACCGGCACCGAGCCTGCGAACAGGCCGGCATCGGCGATGCGTTGCAGCGCGATCACGCTGCCGTCGCGTCGGATCACGTCCACGCTCGATGCGCCCGGTTGCAAGCTGCGCACGATGCGTTGCGCGCCGCTGCCGTGCGGTCCGAGCAGCGCGAACGGATCGGCGTGGCGCGCCTCGAGCAAGGCAGCGACGGCGCCGTCGTCGAGACCGTCGCGCATCACGCGGCGTCCTCGCCGAGGTCCAGATTGAGCGCGAGTCCGGCCAGCGGAATCGGCAGCCAAGCCGGGCGATTGGCGGCTTCGTAGCAGACCTCGTAAGCCGACTTCTCGATCAGGAACAGACGCAGCATCGGATCGAACTGCGCAGGCGACAGCCACGCCAGCGGCGCGCGTTCAAGTTCATCGCGATAAGCCGAAACGAACTGCTGCTGCGCGCGTTCGTACAAGGTGAGCAGACAGGCGTCGGCGAGTGCGTCCGGTTCGAGCACGGACATCTCGTCGCGTCCGCCGCGGCGCGCGAAATGCGCCGCATAGTCGAGCGAGCGCAGGAAGCCGGCGACGTCGCGCAGCGGACTCGCCTTGGCGCGGCGCTTTTCCAGCGGCCGCGCCGGCTCGCCCTCGAAGTCGACGAAGCTCACATCATCGCCGGCGACCAGGATCTGGCCGAGATGAAAATCGCCGTGGATGCGCGTTTCGAGCGCGCCGACCGCATTCGCGGCGAGCACGGCGAGGAGTTCTTCGGTGCGCTCCGGTGCGTCCAAAAATGCAACCAGCGTCTCGGGTGAAGTGCGTCGCAACGCCGCCAGCGCCTGCGCGACGTCGTCGCCGACCGCGCGCGCAAGTTCACCCGCGCGCGCCGCATCGATCGCCACCGCTGCAAATGCCGGCGTCTCCGCCTGCGCGAGCAAGGCATGCAATTGACCGAGACGCTGCCCGACCTTGCCGGCGAAATCACCGTAGCCGGCGACCAGTTCCGCACGGCGTTGATCGCTCTCGGTCACGCGCCATTCGTCGACCGCGCGATGCAGATATTCCAGCGCCCAGCGCCAGGCATCGCCCTGGTTGCGCACGAAACCCTGCAGCACGCCGAGCGTGATCACATCGCCGTCGGCCATCGTCGCGACGATTTCGCCGAGCAGCGGCGGCGCGTTCGCATAACCGGCTGCGGAAAGGACGCGACCGAACTCGGATTCCGGCTGCACGCCGGGGCGCAGACGCCGCAGCAGTTTCAGCATCGCGCGGTCGCCGAAGGTGAGCGAGCTGTTGGATTGCTCGGCGGTGAGCCAGTTGATCGGCGCATCGGCGGAAATATCGATCGGCTGCACAGATGCGAAATCAACGCGAATGCCATCGCGCTCGGCCGATTGATTCGCATCGAACGCCTGCGCGATGCCGCGCGCGAAACCTTCCAGCGCGAAGGCATCGGTCAGATGACCGACGCGACGACCCTGGCGCACGCGCGCGATCGCCAGTTGCTGCGGCAGCACGCCGACGTTCGCGTCCTCCCAGAATATGCCGAGCGGCAATTGATAACGCGCGCAGCCGCCATCGCCGAAGCCGACCTCGAGTTCGGCAAGCTCGATCGCATCGAGCCCGTCGATGCGGCCGAGACGGCGCAGCGAGACGCTTTCCAGACGACGATCCTTTTCCGCATACCAGCGCCGCTTGGCCAGATACGCCGGCAGGATTTCGCGCTCGAGCACGCCGCGATGTTCGGCCAGCAGACCGGCGAGCGGCTCGCCGCCGCGCAACACCAGGGTGCGATATTCCGGCAGCGGCTCGGGCGCCGGCACGTGCCAGGTCGGCAACTCGGCATCGCTGGCGAGCTGGAACGCGTAGAACCCGTACGCCGGCAGGGTCAGCAGATATGGCAGTTTTCCGATCGGCGGAAAGCTCGCACCGCCGATGATGTCGATCGGCACGCGCGTTTCAAATTTGCCCAGATCGAGTTCCACCGCCTGCAGGCTGCGCGAAAGATTGGCGACGCAGAGAATCGCGCTGCCCTCGAACTCGCGCAGGTACGCCATGATCTTGCGATTGCCGGGATAGAGAAAATCCAGCGTGCCGCGTCCGAACGCCTGGTGGCGCTTGCGCACTTCGAGCACGCGGCGCGACCAGTTGAGCTGCGAATACTGATCGCGCTCCTGCGCCTCGACATTGATCGTGGCGTAGCCGTACAGCGGATCCATGATCGGCGGCAGCACCAGCTCGGCCGGATCGGCGCGCGAGAAGCCGCCGTTGCGATCGATCGACCATTGCATCGGCGTGCGCACGCCGTCGCGGTCGCCGAGATGGATGTTGTCGCCCATGCCGATCTCGTCGCCGTAATAGAGCACCGGCGTGCCCGGCAGGGTCAGCAGCAAGGCCGTCATCAATTCGATGCGGCGGCGGTCGCGTTGCAGCAGCGGTGCGAGGCGGCGGCGGATGCCGAGATTGATGCGCGCGCGGCGATCGGCGGCATAGGTCTGCCACAGGTAATCGCGTTCCGAGTCGGTGACCATTTCCAGGGTCAGCTCGTCGTGGTTGCGCAGGAAGATCGCCCACTGGCAATTGAACGGAATATCCGGCGTTTGCCGCATGATGTCGGTGATCGGAAAACGATCCTCGCGCGCGATCGCCATGTACATGCGCGGCATCAGCGGAAAATGAAACGCCATGTGGCATTCGTCGCCGACGCCGTCGCGCACGTCGCCGAAATATTGCTGGGTGTCTTCCGGCCACATGTTCGCTTCGGCGAGCAGCATGCATCCGGGAAAGTGCTGGTCGATCTCGGCGCGGATGCGCTTCAGGATCGTGTGCGTCTCCGGCAGGTTCTCGTTGCTGGTGCCTTCGCGTTCGATCAGGTACGGCACCGCGTCCAGGCGCAGACCGTCGACGCCGAGGCGCAGCCAGAAATGCATGACCCCGAGCACGGCATCGAGCACGGCCGGATTGTCGAAGTTGAGATCGGGCTGGTGCGAATAGAAGCGATGCCAGTAGTACTGACCGGCGAGCGGATCGAAGGTCCAGTTCGATTTTTCGGTGTCGCAGAAGATGATGCGCGTGCCAGCGTAGGCCTGGTCGTCGTCCGACCATACATAGAAGTCGCGCTCGGGCGATCCGCGCGGCGCCGTGCGTGCGCGCTGAAACCACGGGTGTTGATCGGAGGTGTGGTTGATCACCAGCTCGGTGATCACGCGCAGGCCGCGCGCATGCGCCGCCTCGATGAAGGCGCTGGCATCCTCGAGCGTGCCGTAGTCCGGATGCACCGCTTCATAGGCGGCGATGTCGTAGCCGTCGTCGCGCCGCGGCGACGGATAGAACGGCAGCAGCCACAAGGTGTTCACGCCGAGACGCACGATGTAGTCGAGCTTGGCGATCAGGCCGGCGAAATCGCCGATGCCGTCGTCGTTGCCGTCGAAGAACGACTTCACGTGCAACTGATAGATGATCGCGTCCTTGTACCAGAGCGGATCGTCGCGCAGCAGCGCGGTCGCGGGCGTGCCCGTTTCGAGCAGGGTCATGCGGGGTGTCCTCCATCCAACGTCGTCGGCGCGGCGAGCGCGGGAGCGGCGCCACCCGCGTCGATGCGCCAGAGCGCGAACGGTCGACTCGGATCGAGCTCGACGTACTGACGCTTGCCGTGCCAGACGAAGCGGTTGCCGTCCCAGAGGTCTTCCACCCCGATCGCTGCATCGTCGGCGAGACCCCAGCGCCACAGCGGCACCTCGAACGCGCTCGCCTGCGCCTGGCGCGGATCGAGGCTGATCGCGACCAGCACGGCGCCGGCCGCATCCGCGCGGCCCTTTGCGAAATACAGCACCTGATCGTTGTCGGCGTGCAGAAATTCGATGTCGAGATGGGTCTGCAACTCGGGATTGCATCGACGCAACAGGTTCAGCCGCGTGATCTCCGCGACGATGTTGCCGGGGCGATCCCAATCCCATTCGCGCAATTGGTATTTCTCAGAATCGAGATATTCCTCGCGCCCCGGCAACGCGCTCGCCTCGCACAATTCGAAGCCGCAATACACGCCCCACAAACCGGACAGCGTTGCGGCCAGCGCGGCGCGGATCAGGTGCGCGGGCCGCCCGCCGTTCTGCAGGAAGTACGGATTGATATCCGGCGTGTTGACGAACAGATGCGGGCGAAAACATTCGCGCGGCTCGCCCTGGTTGAGCTCGCGCAAGTACTCGCGCAAGCCCTGCTTGTCGTTGCGCCAGATGAAATACGTGTAGGACTGCGAGAAGCCGAGCTTGGCCAGACGATACATCGGCTTCGGCCGCGTGAAGGCTTCGGACAGGAAAATCGTGTCGGGATGACGGCTGCGTACGCTCGCGATCAGCCATTCCCAGAACGGCAGCGGCTTGGTGTGCGGATTGTCGACACGAAACAGACGCACGCCTTCATCGGCCCAGAACAACACGACATCACGCAAGCTCTCCCACAACGCCGGAATCGCATCCGCCGCGTAGAAATCCACGTTGACGATGTCTTCGTATTTCTTCGGCGGATTTTCCGCATGCCGGATCGAACCGTCGGCGCGATGATCGAACCAGTCCGGATGCGCAGCGAGCCAGGGATGATCGGGCGAGCACTGCACGGCGAAGTCGAGCGCGAGTTCGAGTCCCTGCGCAGACGCCGCTGCGAGCAGCCGGCGGAATGCATCGATGCCGCCGAGCTGCGCATGCACCTCGTCGTGGCCGCCTTCGCTGGAGCCGATCGCATACGGGCTGCCGGGTTCGCCCGGCGCGGCGTGCAAGGAGTTGTTTTTTCCCTTGCGATGCTGCGATCCGATCGGATGGATCGGCGGCATGTACAGCACGTCGAATCCCATCGCGCGGATGCGCGGCAGCTGCGCGATCACGTCGTCGAAGCTGCCGTGTTCGCCGGGCTTGCCGAGCGAGCGTGGAAACAGTTCGTACCAGCTCGCGTAGCGTGCCGCGATGCGTTCGACGTCGATCGGCAGCGTGGCCGAGCGCGTCAGGAACGGCCGCTGATTGGCCGCCGCGACGATCTGCGCGACCCGCGCGCCGCCGATCAGGCGCGCACGCGCGGCGTCGTCGACGGCGGTGTCGAATTCGCGCAGCAGGGATTGCAGCGCGCTCGCGATGGCACGCTTGCCGTCGCCGGTTTTCAGCAGCAACGCGCGCGCATCGGCGAGGTCGAGCGCAGTGAGCACGCCGGCGCGCTGCTTCTTGTCGATCTCGTCACGCAAGGTCGCGAAATCATCGCGCCAGGCCTCGATGAAGAACTCGTGGCGGCCGATGCGATCCACACTGAATTCGCCGCCCCAGCGATCATTGCCGAGATGGCGCAACGGCTGGCGCTGCCATTGTTTGCTGTCCACGCAGCGCCACGCGACGGCAGCGGCGAGATGATCATGGCCGTCGGCAAAGATGTCGGCGGCGACGCTGACGCGATCGGCGAGGCAGCGTTTGACCGCGAAGCGACCGCCGTCGAGCATCGGCGTGACCGCTTCGATCGCGATGCGCGCGGCACTCGCGCGCTCGCGTGACGGCGGCGCAGGCGGCCGCACCTCGACACTCGCGACAGCCTGGATGCGCCAGCGCAGAGTTTGATTCGGCTGCAAGGCGACGCTGCCGGCGTCGATAGCGACAGCGTCATCGCTGTCGTCGATCAAACCTTCTGCGGCGACACCGGCTTGCGCCAGCAGGTCGGGCAGCGCGACGACGGCGACGTGCTGCGAATCGAGATTGCCGAGCCACAATTCCGCAGCGGGTTCGGCGGCATGTCGCTGGATCAGCACGGCGAGCAGCGTTCTGCGTGAGCGCAGCAAGGGACGCAGCGTCCTGATCGAAGACGCACGCGCTGCGAGCACGGCCGTTGCCGCGCGAATGTCATCGTCTGCAGCGGTGCCCTGCTCCGACGGCTCGACCAACATGCCGTCAGCGAGAGCGGCGGCCAGTTGTGGTTGCAAGCGCGCCGCAAACGCCGGAGCGACGGGATCGGACGACGCTGGCAGCACGGCAATTATTTGCGCAGCGATACGCTGCAGCCTCGCGTCTTCTTCGTAGAACCAGGCCGCTTGGCCGTCCCACCAGGCAAACGATGAGAACGCGGCGTCGAAACCGATCCCTTCCAGCGCCGCGACATCGGACGCGCCGAGACCGACCGTCGATGCAGCAATCCACACCACGCCATGCGCGCGAATCTGCGGGATCGCGGAACGCCAGAAACTCGCAGCCGGTGCGATCGCGCTGAAACCGGCAACGCCGAGCGCGATCCAGCGCTGCAGCCGTTGCAACCACCATTGCTCGAACGCATCGCCGGCGACACCGCGCACGAGCACCTGCTGATTCGCGGCAAAGGTTTCGCTGTTGGTTTCACGACGGGGATCGGGCGTATCCGCAGCGGCGCTGCGAAACCACGCCGGATGCGACGCGACTATCGCGGCATCGGCGGGCACGCGATTCATCTCGAACGCGATCAGCGTCGACACGCCGGATCGCGTGGCCGTTTGCACGCGGGCCTCGACCCACTGCTCCTGCGCGTGCTCGCCCGCATCGGGCAAGGCAATCAGCACGCTGTCCAGCCCGAGTGCCTTGGCACGACGGCACTGCGCGGCGAAGTCGTCGACTCCAACGTCGCTGCGGGTCAGATCGGCAATGCAACGAGGACGCATCGGCGAGCGGCTGCTGCGCGTACCGGCACGACTCATTCGGGAACCATCGCCGAGGCGAGACCGGTATCCGTCGTGTCGATCCAGCTTCCGCGCAACTCCGCAGCGCGCACATGCTGCTGCAGCCGGGCGAGTCTGGCGACGCGCTGGCCCAGCGTGGTGGCGACAGCGGCAGGCTTCGGAGCAACTTCGAGCGCGGCCATGAAGCGGCGCCCCCAATCATGGATCGTCGAGGCACGCAGACTGTGCATCGCGCTCTGCCAGCGCTCGCGGCGTTCGCCGAGCGGCATCTCCAGCGCGCGCTGCAGAGCGTCAGCGCATTGATGCACATCGAACGGATCGACCTGCAGCGCGGAGTCGAGTTCACGCGCCGCACCGGCGAATTGCGACAGCACCAGCACGCCCGGATCAGCGGCGTTCTGGCAGGCGATGAATTCCTTCGCGACCAGGTTCATGCCGTCGCGCAGCGGCGTCACCACACCGACCTTTGCGATGCGATAGAAGCCGGCCAGTTCTGCCTGCGAATACGTGCGATTGACATAACGCAACGGCGTCCAGCTTTCGTCGCCATGCCTGCCGTTGATGCGGCCGACGCGACGTTGCACGCTGCGACTGAGGCGGCGATATTCCGGCACGTCGGCACGCGATTCCGGCGCGATCTGCAGAAAGGTCAGGCGTCGATGCCACTCGGGCGCCTGATCGAGCAGGCGCTGAACGGCCGCAATTCGTTCGGGCAGTCCCTTGGAATAATCGAGGCGATCGACCCCGATCATCAAGGCGCGCTCGCCGAGACTCTCGCGCAAGGCTTCGACGGCTGGTTCGGCCACCGCACGCTCGGCGAGTTTTTCCAGCGCCGCGACATCGACACCGATCGGAAATGCCTTGACGGTGATGCGATGGCCGTTGCCGAGCGAGAGCAGATCCGCACCGACCGCAGCACCGCCGCGCACTTCGAGCAGCGAGTGTTGCAGCGCCGCCTTGTCGGGCTCGGTCTGCACGCCGACGACATCGTAGGTGGCGAGCGCTTCGAGCAATTCGCGGTGATCGGGCATGCGCGCGAAAACCTCCAGCGCAGGCATCGGCGTATGCAGAAAAAATCCGATGCGGCTGCGTACGCCGCGATCGCGCAGCAAGCGTGCGAGCGGCATCAGGTGATAGTCCTGCACCCAGACCGAATCGGTCGGGTTCAATTCCGCGGCAAGGCGATCGGCGAAGCGCGCGTTGATCGCGAGGTAGGCGCGGCGTGCGCGCTCGCTGTGTGCGACCAGTTCGGTGCGCCCGTGCAGCAGCGGCCACAGGGCGCGGTTCGCGTATTCCTTGTAGTACTCGTCGAATTCCTCGGCCGGAAAATCCAGCGTGCGGTATTCGACGCGGCCGACATGTTCGGAATGCACGTCTTCGATCGCGCTCGTGCGTCCGCTCCAGCCGACCCAGATACCGCCGCGCTCGGCGAGCAGTGCGCGCAATGCCTGGCCGAGTCCGCCCGCTTGACTCTGGTCCGGCAACGCAACGCGATTGGAAACCACGATCAGGCGTCCCGTACGCTGCGCCGGCTGCGGCAGCGCACGGCTGGTTCGGAGCAGAAACGGATCGGCGGATCGCGCCGCATAGGCAGGTTCGACAGTCATGACGTCACATCCTTGAATGCGTAGTGCCGGGGAAAACCACCGGCGAATGCACTCAGTGTCGACGTGCAGCGATGGACCTACTCTTAACTCCGGCGGCCGGCGCAAATGCTGGGTTCAGAAACCGCCGCATACGGTCATGTCGTTACATTCGCGTTGTCGCAAGACACGAAAAACGGCGCTGCTCCTTGCGGCCCGCGCCGGATCGCGCTACATCAGTCATCCCCCTGCGGAGTGCGCCGATGAAACCGCTCGAGCTGGTCGTTCTCGGTGGCACCGGATTCGTCGGCAGCCATCTGGTGCCGCGGCTGCAGCGCGATGGTCATGCGATCACCGTGCTCTCGCGCAATCGCGAAAAGCACCGTGAACTCGGCGTGCTGCCGCGCGTGCGCGTGGTCAACGCCGATGTGCACGATCGCGCCGTGCTGGCACGCCACCTCGCCGGTGCGCATGCCGCGATCAACCTGGTCGGCATCCTCAACGAACGCGGCGACGATGGTCGAGGCTTTCACGCCGCGCATGTCGAGCTCACGCGGACATTGCTCGCGGCGTGTGCGGATACCGGAGTTCCACGCCTGCTGCAGATGAGCGCGCTGCGTGCCGGTGAAGGCGAAAGTCATTATCTGAAGACGCGCGGCGAAGCCGACGCGCTCGTGCAGGCCTCGTCGCTCGCCTGGACGATCTTTCGCCCTTCGGTGATTTTCGGCGATGGCGACGGCCTGTTCTTCCGCTTCGCCCAGCTGCTGTGCATGACGCCGGTGCTGCCGCTCGCACGCCCCCACGCGAAGTTCAGCCCGGTGCATGTCGGCGACGTGGCCGAAGCCTTCGCGCGTGCTCTCGCGCATCCGCACACAGCCACCCATGTGTATGAGCTGTTCGGTCCGCGCACGCTGGAATTGGCCCAGATCGTGCGCTGGACCGCGCAGATGATCGGCAAGCGTCGCCTCGTGATCGGATTGCCGGATGCGCTCGGTGCGCTGCAGGCGCGCATCGGCGAGTGGCTGCCCGGAAAACCGATATCGCGCGACAACTTCCGTTCGCTCAAACTCGATTCGATCGGCCGCGACGACGGTCTCGCCGCGCTCGGCATCGTGGCGACGCCGATCGAAGCGATCGTGCCGGAACTCCTGCGCGGCGACGGTCCGCAGCGTGCGCTCGATCGCTACCGCCACGCGCAGCCGCGCGCCCGGGACGCCACGGCTTGACCCGGTACTTTCGCCACTGTACCGTCCGTTCCACCCTGTACCGGTCGGTACAGAGAGCTTACGAACGCCGGGTCAGCCCATGTCCACCGAACGTCCGCCATTGCCGCCCTTCACACGCGAAACCGCGATCCAGAAAGTGCGCGCGGCCGAGGACGGCTGGAACACCTGCAATGCCGAACGCGTGTCGCTCGCCTACACGCAGGACAGCCGCTGGCGCAATCGCAGTGAATTCATCAACGGTCGCGCGCAGATCGTCGAATTCCTGACCCGCAAGTGGGCGCGCGAACTCGACTACCGCCTGATCAAGGAGCTGTGGGCGTTCACCGCCGATCGCATCGCTGTGCGTTTCGCCTACGAATTCCATGACGCGGCCGGACACTGGTTCCGCGCCTACGGCAACGAAAACTGGGAGTTCGACGAGCACGGCCTGATGCGCGTTCGTCACGCCAGCATCAACGATCTGTCGATCGAGGAAAGCGAGCGCAAGTTCCATTGGGATCGCAGCGCGCCACGCCCGGCCGATCATCCAAGCCTCAGCGATCTCGGTCTGTAGATCGCCTCCCGGCATGGCACGACGCACGCGGGTCTTCCCTTGCGCACTCCGGCGAACGCCGGGCTGACCGCAGCATCGCCGACGCATGCCACGCACCATCAGCGAACGCGCCGACGTGCTTCCGGCACTCGGCGAACTCTTCCGCGAACACGGCTACGAAGGCGCCAGTCTCGCGTTGATCGGCGCGGCGACCGGGCTCGGCAAGGGCAGCCTGTATCACTTCTTTCCGGGCGGGAAAGAGGAAATGGCCGCGGCCGTGCTGGACCATGTCGACGACTGGTTCGAGCACAACCTGTTCAAATCCCTGCGCGAGGACCGCGATGCGAAACTCGCGATTCGCGCGATGTTTCGCCAGGTCGACAGCTATTTCCGTTCCGGCCAGCGCGTCTGCCTGGTCGGTGCCTTTGCGCTCGGCGGCGTGCGCGATCGGTTCGCGAATCGCATCAACGCCTACTTCGCCGTCTGGATCGACGACCTCGCCGCCGCGTTGCGACGCCTCGGCAGGAGCCCGCGCGAGGCGCGCGCGCACGCCGAGGAAACCGTCGCCACGATCCAGGGTGCGCTGGTCGGCGCGCGTGCGCTGGATGACCCGGCGTTCTTCCGCCGCGCGCTGCGTCGCGCCGAGCACCGTCTGATTTCGGAAAGCGCAGACTGATCCTTGCGCATGCAGCGCGATCGCGCTGCAATGGCCTGCGCGAATGGCAGGTCTCTGAGCGCCGTATCGACTGCATTGAGGAAAGCCCATGTCCAGCCATCCCGAGCGTTCCGACGCGGCGCCCCTCAGCCGCGTCGCCGTGTTGACCAGGTTTGCGACGATCGGCGTCATCGTCGGCGCCGTGCTCGCAGCGTTTGCCTGGGCCGCGGGCTGGTTCACGCCGGCGCGCCTGACCCCGGCGAAACTGGTCGACACGTTCGAACAGGTCAACGGCGCGCATCCCGGTTTTCGCCGCAATCACGCCAAGGGCGTGTGCATCGCCGGCGCATTCGATAGCAACGGCGCCGGCGCAAGCGTGTCGAAGGCGAGCGTGTTCGGCGCCGGTCGCGTCGCGGTCAGCGGCCGCTTCGCCCTCGCCGGCGGCCAGCCCTACGCCGCCGATGCGGCACGCAGCGTGCGCAGCATGGCGCTGCGTTTCCGTCTCGCCGACGGCGAGGAGTGGCGCACCGGCATGAACGATATTCCGGTGTTCGCGGTGAAGACGCCGCAGGAATTCGAGCAGCAGCTCGCCGCGTCGCGGCCCGATCCGGCCACCGGCAAACCCGATCCGGCGGCGATGAAGAGTTTCCTCGATGCGCATCCGCAAAGCGCGCGCGCGATTGCCACGATCAAGGCGCATGCGGTCTCGTCCGGATTCGGCGACGACACCTACAACAGCCTCGATGCGTTCCGCTTCGTCGATGCGGCCGGCAAGACGAGCGCGGTGCGTTGGGCGATGGTGCCGCTGCAAACCTCTGTCACTGAAACCACCGAGCAGGCGGCGCAGACGGACAAGAACTATCTGTTCGATGCGCTGATCGCCGATGTCGCGCGCAAGCCGCTGCAGTGGCATCTGATCGTCACCCTCGCCCAGCCCGGCGATGCGACCGACGATGCCACCGTCGCGTGGCCGGCGGATCGCACGCAGATCGACGTCGGCACGCTCACGATCGATCGCGTCGAAAGCGAGGACAGCGGCGCCTGTCGCGATCTCAATTTCGATCCGCTGGTATTGCCGGCCGGCATCGAAGCCTCGGACGATCCGCTGCTCGGCGCGCGTTCGGCCGTCTATGCGCAATCGGTGCGCCGCCGTGCCGGCGAGAAGAAGGACGCCAGCGCAGTGACGGCGACAGCGTCCGGCAGCGGGAGCGTGCGATGAACCGCCCGCAACGCTTCAGCGTGTTGTCGCGCCTGCTGCACTGGCTGATGGCCGTGTTGGTGCTGGCGATGCTGTTCATCGGCATCGCGATGGTGGCCTCGCTGTCCGACTACGCGCGCCTCGTCGCGATCCACAAGCCGCTCGGCGCGGCGATCCTGGTCCTGGTCGCGATCCGCCTGATCAATCGCCTGCTGTCGCCGCCGCCGCCGCTGCCGGCGCAGTTGCCGGCGTGGCAGCGCTTCGCGGCGCACGCCTCGCACTGGCTGCTGTATCTGCTGATGTTCGCCTTGCCGCTGGTCGGCTGGGCGATGCTGTCGGCGGCGGATTATCCGATCGCGCTGATCGGTTCGCTGCATCTGCCGGCGATCCTGCCGCGCGATGCTGCGCTCTACGCGACGCTGCGCAATCTGCACTCGATCCTCGCGTATCTGTTGTTCGCGACCTTCCTCGCGCATCTCGGAGCCGCCTTGCTGCATGCGCTGATTCTTCGCGACGGCGTGTTCCAGAGCATGGCCTCGCTGCGCGCGCGATCGACGGACCGGCACGACACGTCCAGCGACCCGGCGTGACGCGCTCTGGCAGAATCGCCGCATGAAGAGTTTTCTCGTCGGCGGCGCAGTCCGCGATCAACTGCTCGGCCTCGACGGGGTCGATCGCGACTACGTCGTGGTCGGCGCCACGCCCGAGGAAATGCAGCGCCTCGGCTACAAGTCGGTCGGCAAGGATTTTCCGGTCTTCCTGCATCCGCGCAGCGGGGAGGAATATGCGCTCGCACGCACCGAGCGCAAGACCGGTCGCGGCTATCACGCGTTCGCCTTTCACGCCGATGCATCGATCACGCTGGAGCAGGATCTCGAGCGACGCGATCTGACGATCAATGCGATGGCGCTCGACGCCGACGGCACACTCGTCGATCCGTTCCATGGCCGCGAGGATCTGGACGCGCGCGTGCTGCGGCATGTCTCGCCCGCCTTCGTCGAAGATCCAGTGCGCGTGCTGCGCGTCGCACGTTTCGCCGCGCGCTACGCGGTGCTCGGTTTTCGTATCGCCGACGAAACCGTCGCGCTGATGCGGCGCATGGTCGACGACGGCGAAGTCGAACATCTGGTGGCCGAACGCGTCTGGGCGGAAACGCGCAAGGCGCTGACCGAGACGACACCGTCGGCGTTTCTGAAAGCGCTGCGTGCATGCGACGCGCTGCGTGTGGTGTTTCCGGAAATCGATGCGCTCTACGGCGTGCCGCAACGCGCCGAGTTCCATCCGGAAATCGACACCGGCACGCATATCGAGATGGTGCTCGACATGGCCGCGCGCCTCGCACCGCGCGACGACCTGGTCGGCTGGTGCGCGTTGACGCACGATCTCGGCAAGGCGCTGACGCCGAAGGACGAACTGCCGCGCCATATCCGTCACGAGCACAACGGCGTCGCGCCGCTGCGCGCGCTGTCGGCGCGCCTGAAAGTACCGGCCGAACATGCGGCGCTGGCCGAGCTGGTCTGCCGCCATCATCTGGAAGCGCATCGCGCGTTCGAGTTGCGCGCGACCACGCTGCTGGAGTTGCTGGAACGTCTGGACAGCCTGCGTCGGCCGGAACGCCTCGCGCGTTTCCTGCTCGCTTGCGAAGCGGACAAGCGCGGCCGCCTCGGTCACGCCGATACGGCGTATCCGCAGGCGGATTTCCTGCGCGCCGTGCACGCCGCTGCGGTCGCCGTCGATGCCTCGGCCTTCGTTGCGCAGGGCTTGAGCGGCAGCGCGATCGGCACGGCGATGCGCGAGGCGCGCGTGCAGGCGATTGCAGCCGTCAAGCATGCCCACGAAACGGCGCGCAGCTGATTCATTGCAAGGCCGCGCCGGACGACCTCAGTTCGTGACTGCGGGCGACGCGCCGGTTTTCCACGCACGCAGCCGATAGACCAGTTCGCCGATCAGCTCATGCACCACTGCCTCGGATTCCGACGCGGCGCCGCCGCCCGGAATCAGGTCATGCACGCCGTCGAACGGGCTGTATAGGCGTTCGCCGACATAGGCACACGGCTCGAAGCCGGCCGCGCGGAACGCGATCAGCGAGCGCGGCATGTGCAGGGCCGAAGTGACCAGCCAGACGCGCCGCGGCAGCGCGGGATCGAGCGCACGCACATTGTGTGCATTTTCCCAGGTGGTGCGCGCGAGCGACTCCGTGCGGATCGCCGCTTGCGGCACACCCAGGGCCTGCGCCAAGGTCGCCATCAGCACACTGACCGGCACCTCCTCGGTATCGCTGGTTCCGGTCACGACGAGTTGCGCATCCGGCAGTCGCCGCGCCAGCGTTGCCGCGACCACGGTACGGCGCAGGCTGGATGCATTGAGCGCATCGACATCGCCGCTCTGCCGCGGCACGCGGCGTGCGCCCGCACTGAGCAGGATCAAGGTCGACGGTTCCGGCGCCGCGCACGCAGCCATCGCCGGCGCGCGATCTTCCTGCCATTGCACCAGCGTATTCGCACCCAGCGGCGTGCACAGAACGATGCAGACGATCTCGATCAGGGCGCCCGTGCGCCACAACCAGCGCTGCCGATGCGCGCGCGTCCAGCAGAGCACGACGGCGAGCGGAATGCCGAGGCCGAGCGGCGACAGCAACGCATTCACGATTTCCACGGCGCCCTCCGTATCCGCGATCGGCGCGCAGCATAGCTGACCTGCGTCGATGCCGAGCACGCGCGCATGTGCGCGATGGGCAGCGCGGTGGAAACGAGACCGATGCCGCGGCAGCGCGCGCAGTCACGCAATCGCCGCCTCCGCAAAGCGCCATGACGAGTGCGTGCGAAACCGTACATTGCACGCCGCGTGACGCGCCTGGATTTTCCGGCGCGGCGTGCGGCAGCGATGCCGCGCTGCCGTGCGCGATGCACGCGCCTCTTTCCGATCCGGACGCCTGCCTTGACTCCCACCCTGCGTTTTCCCCGCCCTGCCGCGATCGTGCTGACGAGCGCGCTGCTTTCCCCGCTCGCCTGCGGCGACGTGCTCGCCGGCGACGGCATCGAGCTCGCCGTGACGCTCGGCACCGACACCTCCGCGGGCGCCTGCGGCAGCGCGACTCATCTCGAGGTCGATGCCGGCACGCAAGTCAACTTCTGCTATGTCGTGACGAACGACTCGGCCCTCGCGCTGAACGATCACACGCTCGCCGACGATGTGTCCGGGCCGCTCGTGTCGAGCCTCGCGTATCCGCTCGCGCCGGCTGCGCGCTATCAGTACAACCGCATCATCAGCGCCACCGCCTCGCAATCGCCGACCTCGACCTGGACCGCGTACGGCAACCTTCCGACTTACAGCATGGACGACACGGTCACCCCGGCATTCATCGACATCACGGCGTCCGGCACGCCGCTCGACCTGTATCAATTCGGACAAGCCGGGGTGACGCTCGATTTTCCGTTCGTGTTCTACGGCGCGCTTTCCAACCAGATCACGATCAGCAACGCAGGCGGCATCCTGTTCGGCACCGAGCTCGGCGATCTTTCCCCGTTCACCGAAGCGCTGCCGGCGGCCAATCTCGGACCTGCGATCCTGCCGTACTGGACGAATTTCTCCGACAGCAGCGGCAATGTTTATTTCCAGTCGATCGGCAGCGCACCGAACCGTCAGTTCGTCGTCGAGTGGTACGACCGCCCGCATTCGGGTTTGCAGGGCGGCCCCGACACCACCGCTGGCGCCACCTTCGAGCTGGTGTTGTCCGAGGGCAGCAATCAGATCCTGTTCAACTATCAGACCGCCGGCTTCGACGATGCACGCTTCGACGACGGCTTGACCGCGACGGTCGGCCTCAACGACGACGCCGATCACGCGACACAGTATTCCTGCGATCAGGCTTCACTGCACGATGGTCTGGCGATCCAGTTCACGCCGGTCTACGACGCCGTCTATTCGGCCGCGCAAAAGGTTTCACTCGATGTAGGTACGGCGTCCGAAACGGTTTCGCCCGCCACGCTGAGCGCGACCGTAGTCGCCGGTGCTACCGCTACGCAGACGGTGACGATCCGCAACGGCGGCAATCGCGATCTCGCCTGGCACTTCGGTGCCGCGCCCGCACGCGCGAATTTTCCGGCCTCGCCGCGAATCACGCAGCCGCTCGGCGACCCGGATCAGAAACGCCCGGAGCGTTCCGCCCTGCTGCCGACCAGCGCGCCGGCACGACATCCTTCGACGAAGCGAGGCGATGCCGTGCCCGCGTTCGGTTTCGATGAAGTGAACGGTGTCTACGTGAGCCTGGACCCGAACGCGCCGCAGACGACCAGCACGCTCGGCCCGGGCCCGGACGCGTCGGTGCTGGCCGGCGATTTCATCGGCTACGATTTTTCGGTCGAATACGCACTCGATCTGGTCAACAGCGTGCTCTACGCCATCGGCACGCAGAATGCGTCGACCAGCGTCATCGCGCACGTGCCGCCGGGAATCGACGGCTACAACTGGAGCGCGCTGCGCTGGGACCCGAGCACCGGCACGACCTATCTGATGCTGGTTGGACCGTTGCGCCAGAGCCCGATCACGCACTGGCATTCCAAGCTCTACAGCCTCGACCTCACCAGCGGCGCAACCACCCTGATCGGTGATGTCGCGCCCTCCTCGCAGAGCGTGCTGATCACCGACATCGCGATCAGCGAGGACGGCTCGATCTATGGCCTGGATCTCGAATCCGACGCCTTGATGGCGATCGACAAGAGCAGCGGCGCCGGCGCCACGATCGGTTCGATCGGCTACGACGCCAACAACGCGCAGAGCATGGACTTCGACGACGCCAGCGGCACGCTCTACCTCGCCGGCTGCGTCAACGATCCGCAGGTAGGCCACTGCACGCGCGCCAACATGTACACGGTCGATACCGCGAGCGGACTGGCCACACCGATCGCGCCGATCGGCACGCAGGCCTCCGGCACCGAGATCGGCGCGCTCGCAATCGCAACCATCGGTGGCTGTTCGCCGCCGTCGGCGCTGTCCTGGCTTTCGTTCGCGCCGGCCAGCGGCAGCACCGCGCCGGATGCGAGCGATGCGGTCGTCGCGACTTTCGACGCCAGCGGGCTCGCGCCCGGCACCTACCGCGGCACCGCGTGCCTGTTCAGCAACGATCCGACGCAGCGCCGCCGCATGTTGCCGGTATCGCTGCAGGTGTCGGCGAACACCGATCGCATCTTCGCCGACGGCTTCGATCCCTGAAGCACGCGCTGCATCGCGGACGCCTGCGTGCACGACGCGCGCAGCGCACGCGAACGCCTACAAACGGCGCGAGCGATCGACCAGGCGCAGCCCCGGCAGCGCGTGCTCGATGCCGCGCGCGAATGCGATCGCCTGGAAGCGCTCGCCCATCTCGCCGGGCAGGGTCAGGCGTTTCACCTCGGCGACGCGGCGCAGACGCTCGCGCTCGGACAACGCATCCAGATCGCCGACGCGATCAGCCAATCCGGCCGCGACAAGAAAGGCACCCTGCGCGGCATAGCCGACCCGATCGAAGCCGGCGCCGACACCGGCTTCCGCGAGCGCGCTGAAGTCGACGAACGCCGTGATGTCCTGCAGACCGGGCCAGTGCAGCGGATCGGCATGCGCATGGTGGCGGTAGTGGCAGACCACGGTGCCGTCGCGACGCTCGGGCAGATAGAACTCGGAACGCACATAGCCGTAGTCGACGAACAGCATCACGCCCGCCTGCAGCGACGCGCCGACCGCCTGCAGCCAGTACGGCAGCTGCGGCAGGATTTCCGAACGGTAGCCGTGCGCGAATGGATGCCCGAGCGCACGCTCGGCATGGCGCACCGCGCCTGTCACCAAGGCATCGGCGGGCCGATCGACCCGCGCGAGACGCGCGCCATCGAGCGTGATGTGTTCCTCAAGCACCTCGCCATCGAGAACGGCGAAGCGCGTCGCCGGCAGCGCATCGACGACCTCATTGGCGAACAGCACGCCACGCCACGGCGACTCCGGCGGACGCTCCAGCCAGTCGATGCGTGCGGCGAGTTCGCGTGGCAATTCATCCAGCGCGCGCGTGCGCTGGCGTTCGCGCAGATCCGCGCTCGGCTCCAGGATGCGGTAGCGCTGCGGCAACGCATCGATTGCGGCGAGTTCGCGCAGGGCTGCAATCGCGAAGGCACCGCTGCCACCGCCGAGCTCGATGAAATCCGCGGCGTCACCGAGTTCGCGCAGGCTCGGCGCGAGCGCATGCGCGATGCAGCGCGCGAACAGGTCGCCGAGTTCGGGCGCGGTGACGAAGTCGCCCGCCGCGCCGAATTTGGTGCGTCCGGCGCTGTAGTAGCCGAACCCCGGCGCATACAGGCAGCGCTCCATGTAGCGCGAGAACGGCATCGGGCCGGTCGCGGCAATCTCGGCGCGGATCGCGTCGAGCAGTGCGTCGGAATGCGCGCGCTCGTCGGCGCTCGGTGCGGGCAGATCGTGGCTCAAGACTGGCTGGCCGCGCACTTCTGCGGCACTCTCTGCAGCGGGAACGGGTCCGCAGCATAGCGGCAGACAAGGAGAACACAACGATGATGCGCGCCAGTGAAAGGCCGGTGGTGCTGGTGACCGGCGCGGCGCGACGCATCGGCGCGGCCATCGCGCGCTGCCTGCATGCGGCCGGTTACGACCTCGCGCTGCACTGCCGTCATTCGCGCGCCGAACTCGACGCCTTGATCGCACAGCTCGAAACCGCGCGCAGCGGCAGCACGCTGGCGCTGCAGGCCGATCTGGCGGACGCGGCGCAACTGCCGGGTCTGGTCGAGGCGACGCTCGAACGCTTCGGCCGTCTGGACGGCCTCGTCAACAACGCCTCGACCTTCCAGCCGACACCGCTCGGATCGATCACGCCGGCGCACTGGGACGACCTGTTCGCCGCGAACGCCCGCGCGCCGCTGTTTCTGGCGCAGGCTGCCGCTGAGCATCTGCGCACGCGGCGCGGCGCGCTGGTGAACCTGGTCGATATCTACGCCGAACAACCGCTCGCGCAGCACAGCGTCTACACGATGGCGAAAGCCGCACTGGCCGCGCTGACGCGTGCCCTCGCACTCGATCTCGCGCCCGACGTGCGCGTCAACGGCGTGGCGCCGGGTGCGGTGTTGTGGCCGGAAGCCGGCAAGGACGACGCCGCGCAACGCGCCTTGATCGCGCGCACGCCGCTGCAACGCACCGGCACGCCGGAAGACGTCGCTGGCGCCGTGCTCTGGCTGCTGCGCGATGCGCATTTCGTGACGGGGCAGATCGTCCGCGTCGACGGCGGGCGCAGTCTGCACGCTTGAATCCGCCGCGGCGGCGGCGACTCAGAACGAAGCCGCGTCGCGCACGTGGCGATATTGTCCCGGCGGCAGGTAGAGCGGAAACATGTTCGCCTCTTCCTGCTTCAGCGCACGCCCGAGCAGGCCGGCCAGCCGCGCGATGTCGCCGACCAGGCGCCGACGCGTCGCGCTGAGCCAGGGGCCTTCGAGGTATTCGCCGAGAATCGCCTCGGCATTGCGCAGCGAACGTTGCACGTCGGCCTGCAGCGCCTTGAACTGGATCGTCGCCATGCGGTCGCTTTCGAGCGCCCAGCGCAGGTAGGGATACAGCTGCACCGACTTGGTCAGCGACATCTGGCGGAACGCATCGGCGACATTGCGCAGGCCGATGATGCGCGCGTCCTCGTCCGGCGCGCGGCAGGCATCGAGCAAGGCGCGCATCAGCGCACGCAGATTCTCGTGTTCCTGCAGCAGCTGGTTGACCAGGCGCGGCCGGAACCGCACGGGCATGTGCTCGGATTCGACGGTCTCGGTGACGACAGGCTGCGTCGATCGCGCCGGCAGGCCGCCGAACATCCGTTCAAGAATCCTGGCCACGCGTTTCGCACCCCCGCAGCGCAGTCGCGCCTGGTCAGGCGGACGGTGTCACCGATACCCCGGCTGCACGCGCGAGGGCGATCGATGGGGCGAGTGTACAAGCGGAATCGCCGGATTTGCCAACTGGGTCACACTTCAGCGTCGACGACGGCCGCGTCACTCCAGTTCGACGGGCTCGAATACGGCGTTCGCTGCATGCGCCGTCCACAGCGCGGCAAGGGTTTTTCGCGAGACCGGATGCAGCAGATCGGGCGCGATGTCGACCAGCGGTTTCAGCACGAAGGCTTCGGCCAGCTCCTTGCGCGGAATCTCGAGATGGCCGGCGCCGTGCAGCACGAGGTCGTCGAACAGCACGATGTCGACATCGAGTGTGCGGCTGGCGTAACGCGCCCCATCGCGGCGACGGCCGTGGCGATCTTCGAGCGCGTGCAGCCAGTCGTTCAGTGCCGGCGCATCCAGATCGCTGTCGAGGCCCGCCGCGAGATTGATGAAATCCGGTCCGTCGAATCCGACCGCAGCAAATCGATACGCCGGCGATACCTGGACGGCGCCGAAACGCGCACGCAATTCCGCCAGCGCGGCGCGCAGGTGGCGCTGCGGTTCGAGGTTGGAGCCGAGACTCAGCCAGGCACGATGCATGGCGCTATTCGTCCATGTGCGCGCGCCGGCGTCAAGCTGGCGGCTGCGCGTGCGCCTGCCTACAATTGCGCCGGATTCGATCGGGTTTGACCGAGTCAGGCCTGCTTGATGCGCGCTCGATTGAAGCGCGCTCACCGTGATTCGCGCGCCGCGAATCCAGCGAAACCGCCGCGTCGACGATTGAGGATTGCATGACCTATTGCGTGGCGATCCAGGTCGACGCCGGCCTCGTGCTCGCCGCCGACACGCGCACCAGCGCCGCCTTCGACGACGTGCAGCGGCATACCAAGCTGCATGCATTCGAGATCCCGGGCGAGCGCGTATTCGTGCTGCTGTCGGCCGGCAATCTCGGCACAACGCAGGGTGTGCTGGCGCGCCTGGTGCGCGACATCGACGATGGCGCGAGTAATAGCCTGCACACGGTCCGGCATCTGTTCGAAGCCGCGGACTACGTCGGCAAGGTTCTGCTCGAAACACAGGCGCAGGCGAGCGGCAGCGCGACCGATCGCGTGAGTGTTGAAGCGACGCTGATCCTGGCCGGCCAGATCGGCAACGGCGCCAGCGGCCTGCATCTGATCTACCCGCAAGGCAACTGGATCGTCGCCTCGCCGGAAACACCGTTCCTGCAAAGCGGTGAGCTGAAATACGGCAAGCCGATTCTCGATCGCATCGTCACGCCGGCAACCGCGCTCGACGATGCGGCGCGTTGTGCGCTGGTGTCGATGGACGCGACCATCCGCTCGAACGTATCGGTCGGATTGCCGATCGATCTGGCCCTGATCCGCGCCGGCGATCTGCGCGTCTCGCATCGCCTTCGACTCGATGCGGATACGCCGCTGTATGCACAGATCAGCGCGGCCTGGGCTAGCAAGCTGGATGCCGCGGTGCGCAGCCTGCCAGCGTTCGAATGGGAGCGCGCGGGAACCGTGCCGGCACAGCGTGCGCTGCCGGAACGCGTCGCCACGGCGAACCTTCCGAACTTGCAGTCCGCGCCACAACAGTAGGCACGCAGCGCGCGCTCAGGTGGCGCGAAAGTACGCCTCGCCGATCGCCTCGTGCAGTTCGCCGAGGCCGATCTGGATCCGATCCATCAGCGCGCGTGGTCCGCTTTCCACCAGCGCGCGCGTGTCCGCTTCGGAGGCGAGCGCGAGCGTGCCGCGCAATGCATCATCGAGCGCGCTGCGCGCCGGCATGTGGGTCAGCGTGTTCTGCACGCTGACCAGGCAATAGCGCACGCTGCGCGGAAACTCGGCGTTCTGCAGCAGGAACTGCAAGGCCTGGGTCGGACTCACGCGCTGGCGCACGTGGCGGCGATACATCTGGTAGGCGGCGAGCGAGCGCAGCACGCTCATCCACTGCATCGCCTGATAGGCATCGAGTTCTTCGGCGGCGCGTGGACGGATCAGGCCGGAGCCGCCGGCATCGATCAGGCGCGTGGTCATGTCGGCCTGCTCCAGCGCGGTGCCGAGGCGCAGGAACTGGAAGCCGATGTCGTGGCTGACATTGGTGATCAGCATGCCGGACACGGTCAGCGAATCGTCGACCACGCGATTGATCAGATCCATCCGGTAGCGTCGCGCGAGCGTGCGCTCGCCGTTCTCGCTGACCCACAGGAACATGCCGTTGACGCGTTCCCACAGTTCCGGCGGCAGCACGTCGCGGATCGAGCGCAGGCCGTCGCGCGCGCTCTTCAACGAACTCAGCATCGAGCTCGGGTTGCGCTCGTCGAGCAGCAGAAAACGCACGACATCATTTTCGGCGACGACGGTGGCGGCGTCCTTGTGCAGCTCGCGGAACGCGGCCGCGGCGCCGAGCGTATCGAGCAGTGGCTGCCACGCGAAGCGCACGCTGCGCGGCAGATCGAGCTGCAGCTGGCTGTTCACCCCGAGCAGGCGCGCGGTGTTCTCGGCGCGGCGCAGGTAGCGGCTGAACCAGTACAGGCTTTCGGCGACGCGCGAGAGCATCAGCCTTCATCCTCGAGGTCGACGATCCAGGTGTCCTTCGCGCCGCCGCCCTGCGAACTGTTGACGACGAGCGAACCCTTCGTCATCGCCACGCGCGTGAGCCCGCCGGTGGTGACGTAGATGTCGCCGCGCGAGAGCACGAACGGGCGCAGATCCAGATGTCGCGCGGACGGCCCGCGCTCGGTCAGGATCGGCGCGGTCGACAGCGCCAGCGTCGGCTGCGCCATGTAGTTGCGTGGATTGGCCGCGATCAGCTTGCGGAACTGCTCGTGCTGGCGCTTGTTCGCGCGCGGCCCGATCAGCATGCCGTAGCCGCCCGATTCGTTCGCCGGTTTGACCACCAGCTGGCCGATGTTGGCGAGCACGTAGTCGCGGTCGCGCTTGGTCGCGCACAGATAACTCGGCACGTTCGGCAGGATCGCTTCCTCGCCGAGGTAGTACTTGATCATCTTCGGCACGAACGCGAACACCACCTTGTCGTCGGCGACGCCGGCACCCGGCGCGTTCGCCAGCGCGACCTTGCCCGCGCGCCACGCGCGCACGAGGCCGCGCACACCGAGCGTCGAATCCGGATTGAAGCATTCCGGATCGAGGAACAGATCGTCGACACGCCGATAGATCACATCGACGCGCTGCGGTCCGTGCACGGTGCGCATGTAGCAGCAATCATCGTCGTCGACGAACAGGTCGCTGCCTTCGACCAGTTCGATGCCCATGCTCTGGGCGAGGTAGCAATGCTCGAAATATGCGCTGTTGTAGATGCCCGGTGTCAGCAGCGCGATCACCGGCGGTTCGCCGGGACGCGGACTGAGCGCCGCGAGGGTGTCGTAGAGCTGCGCCGGATAGTCGTCGACCGGCAGGATCGCGGTGGTCTCGAACAATTCCGGAAACACGCGCTTGGCGACCGCGCGGTTCTGGATCATGTACGACACACCGCTCGGAATGCGCAGGTTGTCTTCCAGCGCGTACAAGGTGCCGTCGCCGTCGCGCACGAGGTCCGAGCCGCAGATGTGCGCCCACACGCCGAGCGGCGGTTTCACGCCGACGCACTGCGGGCGGAAGTTGACCGAGTCCTTCAACAGGCTGCGCGGAAACACGCGATCCTTGATGATCTTCTGCTCGCCGTAGATGTCGCCGATGAACAGGTTCAACGCGTGCACGCGCTGGCGCAGGCCCGCTTCGGTGCGACGCCATTCGCTGCGCGCGATCACGCGCGGGATCACATCGAACGGCAGGGTGCGGTCGACGTTGCGACCTTCCGAGTACACGGTGAAGGTGATGCCCATCACGCGTGCGGCGAGATCGGCGGCGAGCTGGCGCTCGGCCAGATCGCGATCGCTCAGAGAAGCGAGGTAGTCGACGAGTTTGCGCGCGGCGGGCCAAGGCTGTCCGTCGGAGCGGATCAGTTCATCGTAGGTCGATGATCGATAGCCTTCCCACTTCATTCGCTGCCCTCGGCGCAGTGCAGGTGGTCTGGTTGTTGCAACGCATCATGCACGCTCGAATCGGCTTCGTCGAGATGGCCGCGGCGGCGCGAGCCGATCGAATCGTTACAAAAGGTTGCCGCGCTCGATGATCACGCCGACCGCGCGCGCGCCGGTGACCGCGCCGGGCTTGGACAGCTTCAGGCGCAGCCAGGGCACGCCGAACTCGCTGCGGATCAACTCGGCGCAGCGCTCGGCCAGGGTTTCGACCAGCTCGAACTGCGCCGCCTCGACGAACGCGATCAGGCGTTTGGATACCGCCTTGTAGTTCAGCGTGTCCTCGATGCGGTCGGTCGATGCGGGCCGCGCGTTGTCGAATGCCATCTCGATATCCAGCGCGATGGTCTGGCGCGTGGTGCGCTCCCAGTCGTAGATGCCGATGATGGTTTCGATGCGCAGGTCTTCGATGAAAACGAGGTCCATGAGATTCGCGACTGTGGGCTGGACTGCGATGATCCACGCTTTCGCGGCGAATCGACAGCGATCCGTCAGCTCGGCCCGGCATACTGCGGTCAGCGATCTTTGCGCGGACCTCGCCCCCGACCATGCTGTTTCGTCCCTCGACCCGCAGCCGCTTGCGCACGTCGTGGCAGCGCGCGGCACTGCGTGTCGCCGCGTTGTCGCTCTGCACCGGATTGATCAGCGGCTGCCAGAGCGCGCTGTTCGCGAGCCTCAATGCGACCCCGCGCGGAGATGTCGAGCAGCGCCGCGGCCTGGTGTTCGATGCCCGCCATGATCTCGCACTCGACGTGTATCGCCCGGCAGATGCGCAGCATGCGCCCATCGTGGTGTTCTTCTACGGCGGCAGCTGGACCCACGGCGAACGTGCCTGGTATCGCTTCGTCGGCACCGCGCTGGCCGAGCGCGGCGTGATAACGGTGATTCCCGATTACCGCAAGGTGCCGGATGTCGCCCTCGACGGCTTCATGCACGATGCCGCGCTCGCCGTCGCGTGGACGCATCGTCACGCCGGCGAATTCGGCGGCGATGCAGACGACGTCTTCGTAATGGGTCATTCTTCCGGCGGCCACATCGCCGGCCTGCTCGCGACCGATCCGCAGTGGCTGGCCGCGTACGGCATGCAGCCGCGCGAACTCGCCGGCTTCATCGGTCTTGCCGGCGTCTACACCGTTCTGCCGGATGATGCGGACGACGACGACATGCTCGCGGTATTCGGCAGCGAGCCCGCCGAGCAGCGCATCGCGCAGCCGGTGAGTCACGTCAGCGGCGCCGAACCGCCGATGCTGTTGCTGCATGGAAGCGCCGATCACGAAGTCGATCCGGCCAACAGCCGTGCGCTCGCCGATGCGATGCAGGCGCACGGCGAGGATGCGCAGTTGAAATCGTATGCCGGCGTCGGCCACTCCAAGCTGCTGTTCTCGATGTCGCATCCGCTGCGCAGCCGCGCGCCGACGCTGTCGGATGTGCTCGACTTCGTGCACGCGCATCCGCACGCGCTCGGCAAGGCCGCCGAGCGTTCTACAAACCGGGCAGGCTCTCCAGCTCCCAGCGCTGCTGTACCTTGATCACTGGCGCCTCTTGCTGGCCGGCGGCCAGGCGCAGCGCGCCGGCGAGCGCGATCATCGCGCCGTTGTCGGTACAGAATTCCGGACGCGGAAAATAGGTGCGAAAGCCCTCGCGCGCGCCGGCCTCGGCCAGTTGCGTGCGCAGACGCCGGTTCGCACCGACGCCCCCGGCGACGACCAGCGATCTCGCCGTGGTCGCGGCAAGCGCACGCCGGCACTTGATCGTCAGGGTGTCGACGATCGCCTCCTCGAACGCGCGCGCGATGTCGGCCTTGGTCTGGTCCGCGCGGTCGCTCGCCTGCCAGGCGAGCAGAACCTGGGTCTTCAAACCCGAAAAACTGAAATCCAGGCCGGGCCGGTCGGTCATCGGGCGCGAAAACTTGAACACCCCCGGCCGGCCCTGCTCGGCCAGTCGCGCCAGCGCCGGACCGCCCGGATAACCCAGGTCCATCAGCTTGGCGGTCTTGTCGAAGGCCTCGCCGGCGGCGTCGTCGAGGGTGTCGCCGAGCAGGCGGTAGCGGCCGATCGCGGCCACCTCGATCAGCATCGAATGGCCGCCGGACACGAGCAGCGCCACGAACGGCGGCTGCGGCGGGTCCGCTTCGAGCAGGGGCGCCAGCAGGTGGCCTTCCATGTGATGCACGCCGATGGCCGGCACCTGCAGGGCCCAGGCGAGCGAACGCGCCGCTGTCGCGCCGACCAGCAGGGCGCCGACCAGGCCTGGACCTGCGGTGTAGGCGACGCCGCCGAGGTCGCCGACGCCCAAGTCCGCCTGGAGCAGGGTCTGGCGCACCAGCGGCAGCAGCTTGCGCACGTGATCGCGCGAAGCGAGCTCCGGTACCACCCCGCCGTACTCGGCGTGCATGCGGATCTGGCTGTACAGCGCATGCGCCAGCAGGCCGCGGTGGACGTCGTAGACGGCGACGCCGGTCTCGTCGCACGAGGTCTCGATGCCGAGCACCGGCCCGGCGACCGACTCTTCAGACTTTGCAAACGATGGATTCATCGCGATAGAATACACGGCTCGCCCGACAGCCCCGGGCAGATATGCAATGGAGAAGGTATGCCCAGCGTCAAAGTTCGCGAAAACGAACCGTTCGAGTTTGCCCTGCGCCGCTTCAAGCGCACCTGCGAAAAGGCCGGTGTTCTTGCCGAAGTGCGCAAGCGCGAGTTCTACGAAAAGCCGACCCAGGAGCGCAAGCGCAAGCGCGCCGCCGCGGTCAAGCGTCACCTCCGCCGCGTTTCGCGCGATGTGACGAAGCGTCAGCGCCTGTATTGATGGACCTGCTGTTGCGGCTCGATCCGCAACAGCCCGCACGTGCCATGTGCGGACTTTCACCGAAAGACCCGGGCTGTTCATCGGCCGGCAGTGCGCAAGCGCTGCCGGCTTTTCGTTTGTCTGCGCCCTTCGTCGACGAAGGCAGGAATCCGACAGGCGGCCGTCCCTGGTCGCGCGTGATTCCGCCTTCGTCCCGAGTGCGTGGATCGTGAAGCGGCCACTCGGCGCCGCGCTTTTCGAGGTGTAGTCATGACGCTGAAAGATCAGCTCACCGCAGACATGAAGGCCGCCATGAAAGGCGGCGACAAGGAGCGCCTCGGCGTGATCCGCCTGATCAATGCGGCGATCAAGCAGCGCGAAGTCGACGAGCGCATCACGCTCGACGACACCCAGGTGCTGGCCGCGATCGAGAAAATGCTGAAGCAGCGGCGCGACTCGATCACGCAGTTCCGTGCAGCCGGTCGTGAGGATCTGGCGAGCCAGGAAGAGTTCGAAGTCGGCGTGATCCAGACCTATATGCCGGCGCAACTCGCCGATGCCGAGATCGAAGCGATCGTTACCGCGGCAATCGCCGAAGCCGGCGCCGCCGGGCCGAAGGACATGGGCAAGGTGGTCGGGCTGGTCAAGGCCAAGGTCGCCGGTCGCGCCGACATGGGCAAGGTGTCCGGCTTGATCAAGCAGAAGCTCGGCGGCTGATCGCGTCGATCCGGCAAGTTGTCGGATCGAGAAGACGCGACGCGCTGACCTCGGTTTCGCGTTCGCCGCTGTGCCGCCGCGTCGGAACGGATCCGACGCGCGTCATTCCTCGGCGACCGCGACCGCGGGAGCGGCAACGATCAACGGTGCGGGCGCAGCCGCAGGCGCTGCGGGAAGCGGACGCAGCATGCGGCCGATCCAGAACAGGCCGAACACGGTCAATCCCACCGCCAGCCAGCCGTTGATGCCGTAACCGACAATCTCGCCTTGCGGTCCGCTGCCGAGCATCAGACCGCCGAACCAGGCGCCGAGGCCGGCGCCGAGCGACTGCATCGCCGTGACGATGCTCATGAAGGCGCCGCGTTGCGCCGGTTCCGGCACCGTGGTCAGCAGCGCCTGCACCGGGATGAAGCGGCCGGACAAGGCGACCATGAAAAACGGGAAGAACGCGATGATCGCGAGCAACGGCAGCGGCGGCAGATGGGTCAGGAAAAGGATCGGCAGGATCGAAAACAAGGCGACCGCGCGGAACACGCGCACCTTGCCGTAGCGATCGGAAAGACGACCGATCAGACGCGCGGTGAACAGCGTCGCGGTGCCGCCGGCAACGTAGATCCAGGCAATCTCTCCGGGTTTCACGCCGAAGTTGGCCACCAGCACCGGCGAAATGAACGGCACGATCAGCATGTTCGAGATGACCAGCACGAGCATCATCAGGTAGGCACGCAGATGACTCGGCTTGACGATCAGCGCGAACAGCCGCGGAATCACCTGCGCCAGCGCCGGCGGCGCCTTGGACAGATGCGCGGTCATCGACGGCACCATGCGCAGCGCCGCGAGCCAGATCGAAACGCAGAACACCACCAGCAGCATGAACGCCGACTGCCAGCCGTAGTACGCACCGAGCGCGACGCCGATCGGCACGCCGGCGATCGAGGCGAATGAAAACGAGGTCATCACCACGCCCATCGCCGCGCCGCGCCGCGATTCGGGAATCAGGTCGCCGACCACGGACATCACGATCGGACCGAGCACGCCGCCGGTGAATCCGGCGAACGCGCGTGCGAACAGCAGCAGATGGAAGTTGCTGGCGAGGGCGCAGCCGAGATTCGACAGCACGAACAGCGCGAACACCACCAGCAGCAGGCTGCGGCGGTCGAAGCGATCGATGTAGGTTGCCGCGAGCAACCCGGTCAGGCCCGAACACCAGGCATAGGCGGATACCGCCGTGGCGAAACCGGCCGGGCCGATCGAGAACGCAAGCATGATCTGCGGACCGAGCGGCATCATCACCATGAAATCCATGATGACGGTGAACTGGATCAGCGCGAGCAGCCAGAGCAAGGCGCGCTCGCGCGCCGGTGTGAGTACGTCGGAGGAATTCGGAGAGATCGTCATGGTCATGTCAGGCAAGCTTGCGGATTTCGGACGCGGCGCGTTCGAGAATGGTCTGGATTTTCTGCACCTGCTCGTCCGACAGCGCCCACTCGTCTGCGCGCTCCATCAGCGCAGCCTTGATGTCGTGCATCGCACGGCGCAGGTTGTAGCGTCCGCGCTCTTCGGAACCGCCGGCCATGCGCGCGAAAATCGCATCGACGAAGGCGCGGTTCTCCTTCAGAAAGGCACGGCCCTCGGGCGTTATCTTGTGCAGCTTCTTGTTGCCGTCCGGTGTCACCACCACGTGACCCAGGTCTTCGAGCAGGGCGAGCAGCGGATAGATCGCACCCGGACTCGGCGCGTAGCCGCCGCCGACGTGCTGTTCGATTTCCTTGATGATGTCGTAGCCGTGGCGCGGCCGTTCCGCAATGAGCTGCAGCACGACGTAACGCAGCGCGCCGGCGTCGAACATCTTCGGGCCGCGGCCTGCATGACCCCAGCTGGCCGGATCGTGCAGACGTGCACAAAGGGGATTTTGAAAGGAGCGCACGGAGGATGTGATAGATAAGATATATCGGTCTGCGATATATCTTATCACGACGACCGCCGGTGCGCGCAAGCGTGCTGCTTGCAGGCGCGACCGCCTGCATCGTCTGACGCGCACTTCCCCAGAACGCGCCGCGCGCATGGCATCCTAGACATCTTATGGCCGGCCGCATTCCCGAAAAATTTGTCGACGACCTGCTCGCGCGCATCGACATCGTCGATGTGATCCAGGAGCGCGTGGTGTTGAAGAAGTCCGGCCGCGACTGGTCGGCGCGCTGCCCGTTCCACGACGAGCGCTCGCCCTCGTTCACGGTCAGCCCGGCCAAGCAGTTCTATCACTGCTTCGGCTGCGGCGCGCACGGCAGCGCGATCGGTTTCCTGATGAATTACGACCGCCTCGAATTCCCCGATGCGGTGGAGGAACTGGCGAACCGGGCCGGCCTCAAAGTTCCCTACGAAGGCGGCCGCGAAGCCCCGCGCGAAGATGCGAGCGAGCTCTACACCCTGCTCGACGCAGCCGCCAAGTTCTATCGGCGCAAGCTCGGTGAGAGCGACAGCGCGCGCGCGTATTTCGCCAATCGTGGCCTCGACGACACGATCCTCGCGCGCTTCAACCTCGGCTTCGCGCCGGACCAGTGGGACGCGCTGAAGAACGCGCTCGGCACCAGCGCGCAACGCATCGCCCTGCTCGAAAAGACCGGCATGCTGACCAGCGGCGACGGCGGACGCAAATACGATCGCTTCCGCGACCGCGTGATGTTCCCGATCCTCGATCGCCGCGGCCGCACGATCGCGTTCGGCGGAAGGATCTTCGCCAAGCTCCCTGCTTCGAGCATTGAAACGTCCGGCGATGGAGCGCCGGTTCTCGACTCTCGCGCGCAGGACGCGCGCAAGGGCGAACCGGGTCCGAAATACCTCAACTCGCCCGAGACGCCGCTCTTCCACAAGGGCCGCGAACTGTTCGGCCTGTGGCAGGTGCGCGAGACGCACGCGAAGATTCCGCGCCTGATCGTCGTCGAAGGCTACATGGACGTGATCAGCCTGCATCAGTTCGGCGTGACCCAGGCGGTTGCGACACTCGGCACCGCGACCACGCGCGACCACGCGGAAATCCTTTTTCGACAATGTGCCGATGTGTACTTCTGCTTCGACGGCGATCGCGCCGGCCGTCAAGCCGCGTGGCGCGCGGTCGAGTCGGTGCTGCCGCGCATGCGCGACGGCCGTCAGGCGCTGTTCCTGTTCCTGCCCGACGGCGAGGATCCGGACTCGCTGGTGCGCAAGGAGGGCCTCGGCGGCTTCGAGCAGCGTCTGAAGAACGCGATGCCGCTCGGCGAATTCTTCTTCAACGAACTCGGCAAGGACGTGAATCTGGCGAGCCTCGACGGCCGCGCACGCCTCGCCGAGCGCGCGCGACCCTTGCTCGCACAGATTCCGGATGGCGCCTTCCGCGATCTGATGCTCGGTGAACTCGATCGCCAGAGCGGCGTGCTGCTCAAGGTCGACACGCCCGCCGTCGCCGAACCCTCGGCCTCGCGCGCCGCCAGACCGCAGCAACGTTCACTCGTGCGCGCGGCGATCACCCTGCTCGTGCAACGCCCGGCCCTCGCAAGCTCGATCGCGCCGCCGTGGACCTTCGCCGAGCTGCGCCAGCCCGGGATTCCCTTGCTGGTCGAACTCATCGCGCTGTGCCGCGCGCGCCCGACGATCACGACCGGCGCGCTGCTGGAGCATTACGTGGAGCGCGCGGAGGCGGCGCCGCTGCAGAAACTCGCCGTGATGGAATTTCCCGGCGGCGAAGACGAAGCGCGCGCCGAGTTCATCGATGCCCTCGCCCAGCTCGAACGCCAGACGCAACGACAGCGCCGCAGCGAACTGGAAGCGAAGGCGCGCGAGAGCGGCTTCGACAGTCTGACCGAAGCGGAACGCCACGAATTTCGCGGACTGACCGCGCTGCCGGCGCGCGCTCCGGAGCTCTGATTTGCTGCGGCACTATCCGCCGGTGCACGCCTTCGAAATGCACGGCACCGCTTTTTTCTCGATCAGGAACTTGTGACTGTCCTGACGCGCCGCTTCGAGCTGGCCGTAGGTCATGCAGGTCGTCTCGATGCGATGCGAACCGGTCGATGCGGCGCGCTCGCACACCACGCGATCGCGGTCACGCAGGGTCAGGATCGCGTTGATCGACTCCTGCGCGTTGAACAATTTCACGCGGGCGTCCTGATCCATGCCGTCGACCGAAGGGTTGCGCTCGAACAGCTCACTCATCTCGGCGAAGCCGGCTTCGACCTTGCTGCGTTCGGCCGGCTTGATGTAGCCGTAGCGGCCATCCGCTTCCATGTCCTTGCGCACGCTCGCCGCCATGTGTTCGAACGCTTCCCGCGTATCGGCCTTGGCCGCACCAACGGACTCGTCCGCCGCATGTGCTGCGCCGAACACGAAGAGCGCGCCGACGAACATGCATACCAGTGCGGCTTTCATGAGGTCTCCCCGAGCTGCCGGCCGCCGTCATCGCGTGGCCGGATATCGACGACGCATGCTAGGCCGCGACGCGTGCGAGCGTCAACGCAGCTTTGTGTGGTTCAGCGCAGCGCTGCGCCGTTCGAGCGCAAGACCGCACAGGGAGCGCGCAGAAATCCGATCGATGCCGGCTAGACGTATAACGCGACGTCGGCAAGAGAAGACGAACGATCTGCGCGCAACGAGGCCGAGCTTGCCGAGGCCATCGCGTTGCCGAATCGCGGCATCATGTCGGTTGTTTCCCACAACAAGGAAATCCTCATGAAAACCGGATTCATCGGACTCGGTGCGATGGGCCAGGGCATCGCAGCACGCCTGCTCGAAGCGGGCAACTCGCTGATCGTCTGGAATCGTTCGCCCGCAGCAGTCGCCGCACTGGTCGCGAAGGGCGCCGATGCGGCAGCGAATGCCGCGGACGCGGCCAAGGTCGATGTCCTGCACACGATGCTGACCGACGACAACGCGCTGCGTGCCGTGCTGTTCGACGGTGGCGTGCTCGATGCGTTGCCGAAGGGTGCCGTGCACGTGAACCACGCGACGATCTCGCTCGCGCTCGCGAAGGAAATGGCCGCAGCGCATCGCGAACGCGGGGTCGGTTACGTCGCCGCGCCCGTGTTCGGGCGGCCCGATGCGGCGGCAGCGGGCAAGCTGCACGTGCTGGTCGCCGGCGACGCCGCCGCGGTCGAGCGCGTGAAGCCTCAGCTCGAAGCGATCGGCCAGAGCCTGTGGCCCCTCGGTGAGATGCCGGAGCGCGCCAACGTGGTCAAGATCGCCGGCAATTTCATGATTGCCTCGGCGATCGAGACGATGGCCGAAGCGACCGCGCTGACGCGTGCGCACGGCGTCGGCGCGCGCGACTTCCTCGACATCCTGACCGGCACCCTGTTCGCCGCGCCGGTGTTCAAGACCTACGGCGCACTGGTTGCCGAACGACGGTACGAGCCGCCCGGCTTCGCGCTCAAGCTCGGCTACAAGGACGCCGCGCTCACGCTCGCTGCCGCCGACACCGGCAAGGTGCCGATGCCGCTCGCAAGCCTGCTGCGTGACCACTTCCTCGACGCCCTCGCCCACGGCGACGCCGAACTCGACTGGTCCGCGCTGGCGGAGGTCTCGGCGCGGCATGCGCATCTGGATCGCCGTATCTGAAAGCGGTCAACGACAGCGTGTGCGCGTCGGCACGGAGGCGCGGCCCCGCGCGCTCTGCGTCTCCTATCCATGAAAAGGGAATCCACTTCGATTTTGTTTACAGGAGAAGCGAGTAAAGCCACTCAAAATAAAATTGTGGAAAAGTAGAAAAACCGAGCATCAAACCGCTGCGTTTGTACCGCGAACTCCGTCACGTTCTTTTTATTTGTCCACCTCTAAAATTTTTAGCACAGGGGGACTCTGACAAGGAATGAAAATGCAGTGTAGCAATTTTCTTGCGCTATCTTCGCTTTTGTCCATCGTCATCACATCGAGCGTATTTGCCGGCGAAAACAATTCCACGCTGGGAGACTGGAAAAAGGTTGCAGATAGCGTATACGAGCAGACCGACGCGAACGGCACCGTGACACGCATGGCGTACGGCGCTTCCGGAGCTCGTTATGATCGCTCCGTTCTTTCGGCAAAAATTGGCCAGCTCGCAAACAAGGTTGCGAATGGGTCGGCAACCGACGACGAAAAGGATTCACTGCAGGAGTTGCAGGGCGCGCTCGCCGGAATTTCGACCGGCACCGCCAAGGAAGGCGGTTCGGTTCAACCGATGGATTCCCAGAGCGGGTTACTCTGCAACGTGCTTCGATATGATTTCGACTCGCATTTTACGGTCGGCCTGACTGGAGCGACTCCGATATCGAGGGCTGCGCTCAGCACGCGACTGCCTGGACCGCCGCCAATAAGTGTGAATGCCGCGACAATTTATACGAACTCTTCCGTAACCCCGACCGGCCTCAGCCCTATATCCGTCACCAAAACTGCTACATTGGCTTCCACGACGCCGTTGTCTGCTATCGCAGATTGGGGAAAGAATCCAATTGGCACTTACTCTGCCGTTGCAACAACCGATTGCAAGGCATCAACATATTCCTATATTCAAGTTTCCGTAACGGGTCCTTGCACAGGGATAGGCAGCTTCGCTTCATTGACGAAAAGCTACACGCAGTGCGTGAACAGCCCGTAACATGGATCGAAACCTTCCTTCCCGCACAGATTCTGTTCGGGAAGGAAGGCTGAACCCGGAACGCCGATGGATATGACGCTCTCGCTAGGCCACGAAGATATTTCGAATCTTGCAGCAAAGAATTCAACGATTGTTGCGCAATGGAATTAGTGCGAGCAATGTCACGGCGGCAGCAACTGACAGGTAGTAGCCGACATAGGACAGCCCATACGTCGTCGCCAGCCAGGTGGCGATGTAGGGCGCCAGCGACGCCCCGAGTATGCCGGCGAGATTGAAGGCGAGCGAGGCGCCGGTGTAGCGCACCGGCGTCGGAAACAACGCCGCCAGCGCAGTGCCGAGCGGGCCATAGGTGAAGCCCATCAGGAGCAGACCGAGGCCGAGGAAGGCGAGCACGCCGAGCGCGCTGCCGGCGACGAACAGCGGCGCGAAGGCAAGACCGAAGGCGAGGATCAGCACGGTCGCGACGACCAGCATCGCGCGGCTGCCGTAGCGGTCGGCGGCGAGCGCGGAGAGCGGAATGCCGAGCGCGAAGAACAGCACGCCGAGCATCTGCAGCTGGAGGAAGTCCTTGCGCGGATAGTGCAGCGCCGAGGTGCCCCAGCTGAGCGCGAACACAGTCATGAGATAAAACAGCACGAAGGTCGCGAGCGCAGCGAAGGTGCCGATCAACAACGCGCGGCCATGCTGCGCGCAGACGGCGAGGATCGGCAGGCGCACGCGCTCGTTGTTTTCGATCGCGCGCAGAAAGGCCGGGGTTTCGGTCAGACGCAGACGCACATACAGACCGACGCCGACCAGTAGCGCGCTGGCCAGAAACGGGATGCGCCAGCCGAACGCGAAGAACTGCGCATCGTCGAGCCAGTCGGTCAGCAGTAGGAAGATGCCGCTCGAACAGAGGAAGCCGATCGGCGCACCCAGCTGCGGGAACATGCCGTACCAGGCGCGCTTGCCGGGCGGCGCATTCTCGGTCGCGAGCAGCACCGCGCCACCCCATTCGCCGCCGAGGCCGAGGCCCTGACCGAAGCGGCACAGCGCGAGCAGCAAGGGTGCGGCGATCCCGATCGAGGCATAGGTCGGCAGCAGTCCGATCGCGACGGTGGACAAACCCATCGTCAGCAGCGCGGCGACCAGAGTCGCCTTGCGTCCAATCCGATCGCCGAAATGACCGAACACGGCCGAGCCGATCGGTCGCGCGAAGAACGCCAGCGCAAACGTCGCCAGCGACTGCAGCGTGGCCGAAGCCGCATCGCCGGCCGGAAAGAACAACTTCGGAAACACCAGCACCGCGGCGGTCGCGTAGATGTAGAAATCGAAGAACTCGATCGTCGTGCCGATCAGGCTGGCGAACAGCACGCGGCGCGGTGAGTTGCCGCCCGGACTCGATCGAAGTGCGTCGTTCATTGCGGCTGCGGCTCCCTGGCGATCGCGCATTCTGGCATTGCGCAAAATTCCTGTGCAATCGGCCTGCGAACGGCGGAGCGCGGGCGGATTCGCTTTGTCCGGGCAATTGCTGTAGTGTGCGCCCGCTGTGTTTGCCAGGGTCCACGGTGAATCGTGGCCCGATGCGGTTGATCTCAAGAGTCACTTCATCGTCACCTCGCTTTCTCCTTAGCAATCTCAGTCACGGCCCGGATGTCCCGCGGTCGCGAATTTTCTTGTCTCAAAATCAGGAGTCAGTCATGGCAGATCGCCAGATGGGTACGGTCAAGTGGTTCAATGATGCGAAGGGTTTCGGTTTCATCACGCCGGAAAGCGGCGCCGACCTGTTCGTGCATTTCCGCTCGATCCAGGGCGCGGGTTTCAAGAGCCTCGCCGAAGGTCAGCGCGTGAGCTTCATCGCCGTGCAGGGCCAGAAGGGCATGCAGGCCGACGAAGTGCAGATGGCGTAAGCCAACCCGCGCTGCAGTCTCGAAGCCCCGGGCGGAGACGCCCGGGGTTTTTTTGTTTTGATTTGCGCGCCGCATGATTCATGATGGGGCGGCAATCCCGGACGATGAAACGGAGAATTCGATGGCAGCAAAGCCCAACTACAATTTCGACAAGCGCCAGCGTGATCTGGCGAAGAAGAAGAAGCAGGACGAGAAGCTCGCGAAGAAGCGCGCGAAGAGCGACAGCCGCAATGCCGAGAACAACGACGCGGCGAGCGCGCCCGATGCGGCGCCCGATTCGGCGCCGGAAGGTTCCAACCCCTAGCGGGTCCGTTTCAGCGCAGGTCCGCCGCGATCACGCGCGCCGCGTTGTGCCCGGGCGCGCCGGTGACGCCGCCGCCCGGATGCGTGCCGGCGCCGCACAGATACAACCCCGCCAGCGCGCCGCGATACGCCGCCTGCCCGAGCATCGGGCGCGCACTGAACAGCTGGTTGAGCGACAGCGCACCGTGGAAGATGTCGCCGCCGAGCAGGCCGAAGTCGCGCTCGAGATCGAGCGGGCTCTTGATCTGGCGCCCGAGCACCGATTGTGCAAACCCCGGCGCGTAGCGATCGACCGTCGCGATCATCAGGTCGGCGACCTCGTCGCGATGATCGTCCCACGAACGTCCTTCCGGCAGGGTCGGTGCCACGTGCTGGCAGAACAGGCTGGCGACATGCTGACCGGCCGGCGCGAGGCTGTCGTCGAGGGTCGACGGAATCAGCAGCTCGACGATCGGTTCGCGCGACCAGCCATGCGCGCGCGCATCGAGGTAGGCGCGATCCATGTAGTCGATGCTCGGCGCGATGATGATGCCGGCGGTCAGATGATCGCCCTCCTCCGGCAGCGCGGTGAATCGCGGCAGGCGCGACAACGCCACATTCATCCGGAACGTGCCCGATCCGCAGCGCCAGTTCGCCATGCGTTCGCGCGTCGGTGCGGGCACCGCCGCCGGTGCGAGCAGCCGTTCGTAGAGCAGTTTCGGATTCACGTTCGCGACGACCGCGCGTGCATGCAGCACATCGCTGCGATCGGTCACGACACCGACCGCGCGCGCCGGTTTTCCGTCGACGTTTTCGACGATCACTTCACGCACGCCGCAGCCGGTGCGAATCTCGACGCCGGCAGCGATCGCTGCTTTGGCCATCGCCTGGGTGATCGCGCCCATGCCGCCGATCGCGTGACCCCAGGCGCCCTTGACGCCGTTGACCTCGCCGAAGACGTGATGCAGCAACACGTAGGCGCTGCCCGGCGTGTACGGGCTCGCATAGTTGCCGACGATGCCGTCGAAGCCGAATACCGCCTTGATCGGCTCGCTCTCGAAAAAACGATCGAGGTATTCCGCCGCGGATATCGAGAACAGATCGAGCAGGTCGGTGCGCAGGCCCGCATCGAGCGCGCTGATCTGCTTGCCGAGCTTGCCTGCGCGCAACAGTTCCGGCAGCGCCTTGAGCCAGCCGCCTTCGGTGACGTTCGGCGGCGGCTGCAGCGCGAGCGCGCGCAGCACGTCGGCAATCGCATCCAGCCGACGCTCGTACTCGGGCAGTCGCTCGGCGTCGCGGCGCGAGAATTTGGCGATTTCCTGCTGCGTGCGTCCGCCACCGATCGCAAGGTAGCGGCCGTCCGGCAACGGCAGGAAATTGTTGAGCCGGCGCTGCACGATTTTCAAACCATGCGCTGCCAGATCGAGATCGGCGATCACCTTCGGCTGCAGCAGCGACACCGTGTAGGCGGCGACCGAATTGCGAAAGCCAGGATGAAATTCCTCGGTGACCGCGGCGCCGCCGACGACATCGCGGCGCTCGAGCACGGTCACCTTCAATCCGGCCTTGGCCAGATACGTCGCGCAGACGAGGCCGTTGTGGCCGCCGCCGATCAGGATCACGTCGCGTGCAGGATTGGTCATCGGTCGATTATCACGGCGCGCAGGCAGGCGCGCCATCGCTTCCGGCGAGCCTAGGGTTCGAGATAACCCTCGCGCACGTACAGGCGCAGCCCCGGCACCGGCGGAGTCATCACCTTCGCACCGGACCCGGCGAGCATTTCCTTGCCGTCCACCGTCTCGAATTTCCAGGCCCAGTCGGTATCGTGAAAATAGCCCGGCTCGAACGGAATGCGCTGGATCTGCGTGGTCATCGGGCCGTCGCAGCGGAACACGATGGTGCCGCTCTTCGGCGACGGTACGCCGTCACGGCCGAGGCGAAAGCGCGTGCGCTGGCGCACCCCGCCGCGACAGCTCATCACATGATAGAAATTCGGATTCGCAAGATCGGGAAACGTCACGCTGAGGGCGCTGGGCGGAGAGTCGGTGGCGCCCAGAGCGAGCGCGAACAGCAATGAGGGAATCATGCGGCGTCACCTCCGATCGGTCACTGCGCGCCATCGTCCCGGCTTCAGGTCGGCGCAACCCAGGCGGTGCAATCCAGCTCGGCACGATCCAGATCGGCACAATCGGGAACGGCGCCGGCGCACGGCAGCGATCCGAGTATGGACCGCTTTTTCCACTTGTCCAATATTGCGGGCGCGCGAGCGAGGCGGCCTCAGTTCGCCGGCGCCCGCAGCAGCTCGGGCCGGCGCACCAGCACGAAGCCGATCACGCCTCCGACGACGCAGAGCGCGCCGACATAATGCGCCGGCGCCAACGTATGCGTCTTCAGCAAGGCCGCGACGAATACCGGCGTGAGCCCGCCGCATATGGCGTAGGCAAGGTTGTAGGCAAACGAAATCCCGCTGAAGCGCAGCGCAGGCGGAAAGGCCTGCACGAGGATCGCCGGAATCATTCCGGTGACGCCGACGCAGAAGCCGGCGATGCCGTACAACACGAACAGATCGTCGCTGTCGCGGCGCAGGCCGGCATACAGCGCGTAGGTCGCGAGCAACAATGCCACGCAGCCGCCGAGCAGCACGCGTCCCATGCCGAAACGATCCGCGAGCAGGCCGAACACGATGCAACCGAGCGCGAGGCAGGCGCTGGCGACGCTGCCCGCCGCCAGCGCGCGCGCCGGAGCGATCGCGAAGAGTTTCTGGATCAGGGTCGGCGTCATCAGGATCACCACGACGACGCCGGCGGTGAGCAGCCAGGTCAGCAACATCGCCATCACGACCGCGCGGCCGTGTCCTGCCAGCACATATTTGAGCGGCACCCCGTTGACCAGTTCGCGGCGGCGCCGCAGCGCTTCGAACACCGGCGTCTCGGCGAGCAAGCGGCGCAGGAACACCGCGAGCATTCCGAACGCGCCGCCGAGCAGGAACGCGATGCGCCAGGCGAACGCCAGCACCTGTTCCTGCGTGTAGTGCGCGCTGATTGCGCCGGCGAGCAGCGAACCGAGCAGGATGCCGAGGGTCAGTCCCGCGGTCAGCGTGGCGCAGGCGAAACCGACACGATGCGCGCCGACGTGTTCGGCCACGAAGGTCCAGGCGCCGGGCACTTCGCCGCCGACAGCCGCGCCCTGCAGAATGCGCAGCACGAGCAAGGCGAGCGGCGCTGCGTAGCCGATGCTCGCATAGGTCGGCAGCAGGCCGATCAGCAAGGTCGGCACCGCCATCAGCAGCAGGCTCAGCATGAACATGCGCTTGCGGCCGTCGCGATCGCCGAAGTGCGCGATCAGCACGCCGCCGAGCGGACGCGCGAAATAGCCGGCGGCGAACAGTCCGTAGGTCTGCAGCTGGCGCAGCCAATCCGGCGTTTCCGGCGGGAAGAACAATTGCCCGATCACCGCTGCGAAGAACACGAAGATGACGAAGTCGTAGAACTCCAGCGCACCGCCGAGCGCGGCCAGCGCCAGCGTGCGCAGTTCGCTCCGCGTGAGCGCAGCAGCGCCCTGCCCTTCGGTCATGACCTGGCTTGCGCCAGTTTCGATTCCAGTTCCTTGCCGATCGCCTGCGGCGTGTCGGTCGGCGCGTAGCGCTTGACCACCTTGCCCTGCGCGTCGACCAGAAACTTGGTGAAATTCCACTTGATCGCCTCGCTGCCGAGCAGGCCTTTCGCCTCGTGCTTGAGGTATTTGTAGAGCGGATGCGCATTCGCGCCGTTGACCTCGATCTTGGCGAACAGAGGAAACTTCACGTCGTAGTTCAGCGCGCAGAAATTCTTGATTTCCGCTTCGTCGCCGGGTTCCTGATGGCCGAACTGATCGCAGGGAAAACCCAGCACGACCAGTCCCTGCCCTTCGAATTTCTCGTGCAGTTCCTCGAGCCCGGTGTACTGCGGAGTGAAACCGCATTTGGAAGCGACGTTGACGATCAGCATCGTCTTGCCGCGGTAGGCAGCGAGCGCCTGCTCGTCGCCGTCGATCGTCTTCGCACTGAAATCGTAGATCGTCGTCATGTCGGCTCCGGAAGTCGAACGGCGCGGCTGCGGCGGCAGCCGTTTACCGCGGGAGCGCAGTGTAGCGCGAGCGCTGGTGTTGTCCGTCGAAGCGAGGACACGCGCCGCAGGCCTATTGCGAAGCACTTCGCAATGACACGTCACCGTCGACGTCCGCGCTCGACAATGGCGCTGCAAGGTCTTCCAGCGAACGCCGCTCGGCGGCGATGCCGAGCCAGAGTTCGGCGACGGCGGCAACCAGCATCAGGCTGGCGCCGAAGACATAGCCGCCGGCGATTGCGCTGCGATCGCCGCTGCCGATCAGGTGTCCGAACAGCCACGGGCCTGCGACGCCGCCGAGGCCGGTGCCGAGTGCGTAGAACACCGCGATCGCGAGCGCGCGCACTTCCAGCGGAAAACTTTCGCTGATCGTCAGATAGGCTGAACTCGCCGCCGCCGATGCGAAGAAGAAAACGATCGACCACGCGATCGTGAGGCCGGTTGCGTCGAGCAGCCCGTCGACGAACAGCCATGCGCTGATCAGCAGCAGCACGCCGGACAGCGCGTAGGTGCCGGCAATCATCGGGCGGCGTCCGATGCTGTCGAACAACGGCCCGAGCAGCAGCGGGCCGAGAAAGTTGCCGGCGGCGAACGGCAGGATGTACAGGCCGACGCGATCGGCGGCGATGCCGAAGAAGCGCGCGAGGATCAGCGCATAAGTGAAAAAGATCGCATTGTAGAAAAAGGCCTGCGCCGCCATCAGGATCACACCGAGTGCGGCGCGGCGCGGGTACAGGCGAAACAGCGAGCGCGCGACATCCGCCGGAGTGCTGCCCCGCGCCTGCACGCGCAGGCGAATGCGCGCAGCCTCGGTGCGCGCGGGCGGTGCGTGCCGCTCGATCTGTTCGAGGATCGCTTCCGCTTCGTCGAGCCGGCCGCGCACCATCAGCCAGCGCGGACTTTCCGGCAGGAAGCGGCGCAGCCAGAGAATGCCGACACCGAGCAGGACGCCGGTGAAGAAGGCGACGCGCCAGCCGAGGTCCGGCGGCAGCCAGCGCGGATCGAGCACGACGATCGCGACCAGTGCGCCGAGCGCCGCGCCGATCCAGAAGCTGCCGTTGACGACGAGATCGGTGCGACCGCGGTAGCGCGCCGGGATGAGTTCCTGGATCGCCGAATTGATCGCCGTGTATTCGCCGCCGATACCGGCGCCGGTGAGGAAACGCAGCAGCGCGAAACTCCAGAAGTCGAACGCGAACGCCGACAGTGCGGTCGCGACCAGATACACGCCGAGGGTGCCGGCGAACAGGCGCTTGCGCCCGAGGCGATCGGTGAGCCAGCCGAAGAAGAATGCGCCGACCACCGCGCCGGCGAGATAGAAACTCGCGGCGAGTCCGACGTCGGCATCGCTGAAGCGCAATACCGGACTTGCGCGCAACGCGCCCGCAAGCGCGCCGGCAAGGGTTACTTCGAGTCCGTCGAGAATCCAGGTGATGCCGAGCGCGACCAGCACCGAGGTGTGGAAGCGCAACCACGGCAGGCGGTCGAGACGTGCCGGAATATCGGTTTCGATGAGCGTGTGCGCGGACGGCAGCCGATCCATCGCCGCAGCATCGGTGTGCTGCGCGGTCGATGCAAGGTCACGCGCTCGGCGTGGATTCAGCCGGCGGCGCGATCTGGCCGGCGCTGTGCCGAGGCGCTAATCTCGCCGTCGCACTTTCCGCATTGCGTACCGAGCAACCGATGAGCGACCCGGCATGAAATTCCTGCGCACCGTGCTGGACGGTTTCACCCTCGCGCTGATTGCAACGGTGGTGCTCGCGAGCGTGCTGCCGTGCGCCGGACGCGTCGCGCTCGCGTTCGACTGGATCGCGACGTTCGGCATCGCCCTGCTGTTCTTCCTGCACGGCGCGCGTCTGTCGCGCGAGGCGATCGTTGCCGGGATGACGAACTGGAAACTGCATCTGCTCGTGCTCGCCAGCACCTTCGTGCTGTTCCCGCTGCTCGGTCTCGCGCTGAAGCCGCTCGCCGCGCTGGTGCTGACGCCGTCGTTGTATCTCGGTGTCTTGTTCCTGTGCTGTCTGCCGTCGACGGTGCAGTCGTCGATCGCTTTCACCTCGATCGCGCGCGGCAATGTGCCGGCAGCGGTTTGCGCGGCATCACTGTCGAACCTGCTCGGCGTCTTCGTGACGCCGTTGCTGGTGGCGATGCTGCTCGCCACGCACGGCGACGGCGGTTCGGCGCTGCGTGCGATCGGCGACATCGTGCTGCAGCTGCTGGTGCCGTTCGTGCTCGGCCATCTGCTGCGACCGTGGATCGGCGCAGTCGTCGCGCGCTGGCGCGGCGTGCTCGCCTATACCGATCGCGGTACCGTGCTGCTGATCGTGTACGTCGCCTTCAGCGCATCAGTGGTCGAGGGTTTGTGGCAACGGGTTCCGCTCGAAGCCTTGCTGGCGACCTTCGCGGTCACCGCGCTCCTGCTCGCCGTGGTGCTGGTCGCGAGCACGTTCGCGAGTCGCAGGCTCGGTTTCACGCGCGAGGACGAGATCGCGATCGTGTTCTGCGGTTCGAAGAAAAGCCTCGCCAGCGGCGTGCCGATGGCGAAGATCCTGTTCGCCGGCAACCCGGCGCTCGGCATGATCGTGCTGCCGGTGATGCTGTTCCATCAGATCCAGCTGATGACCTGCGCGGTACTCGCGCAGCGTTTCGCGCGCCGGCCTGATGCGGTGACCGAACCGGCGGCGAGCACCGAGACTTTCTGAAACCACAAATGAAAACGACCGCGCTCGTGCAAGCGCGGTCGTCGTGTCTGCTGCCGTGCGCGCGAATCAGGGTGGCGCGGCGCCGTCGAAACCATCCTTGAAGATTTCGTCCGACGGTGCGGCGGTGCACTGGTCACAGGAAAAATCGTCGACCCACCAGCCCGAGTGCGTCTCGAAGCTACGCCCGCCGCCTTCCGTGCCGAGGCGCCAGCGGAAACGCACCGTGCTGGCCGATGCCGTGGCGGGCAGGGTTACCGTGGTCGTCACGAAGTCGGCCGATGCGCCGCCGAAGACCGCGCGGTTCAAAGTCGGCGGCTGCGCCAGCGGGTTGTCGAATGCGGGATCGAGCTCGACGTTGTAGCCGCCCGTACCGAAGCTTCCACCGCTCGCGAGGATGTCCTGGAATGCGCCGCCGTTGAGCGAGATTTCGAACACGCCGCCGTTGAACACGCCGTTCGCAGTCGCGCTCGGATCCGGCGACCACAGGGTGTAGCTGTGGTGGAACGTGATCGTCGCGGCGCTCGCAGCCGGCAGGTTGTAGCTCGGCGACACCAGGCTGATGTCGGCGTAGTCGTTGACGTCGTCGATCCAGACCGCGTTCGGCGCCGAGCTGGCGTAGCCGACCGCAACCGTCGCCCACGGCAGATCGCTGGCGGCGCCGGTGGCGATGCTGGTGGTCCAGCCCGCAGGCAATGCCGGCGGGGTCGCGCCATCGAAGTTTTCACTGACGCCGGAGGTGCCGGCGGTGGCCACCAGCGGACAGGCGGCGGCAAACGCGAGCGTGATCAATGAAGCTCGTATACGCACTGGAAGATCTCCCAACTTTCGGTTCCGCAGGCGCGCCTCGACTCGAAGCGCGTTCTTGTTTGAACGATGCGACATGTCGGCTCTTCCTTACGGTATGGGTGCGCTGACGGCCTGTTCGGCGTTGATGAATCCGAATCCGTCGACCGGCGAATAGCCCGCGCCGATGCGGTTCTGGATCATCCCGCTGAAGGTCTCGCCGGTACTGGTGGTGCCGCTGAACGTCATCCCGTTCGTATTTACCTCGCCGCTCGGCAGCGACACGCCGCCGCCGAAGATGTCGGCCAGATAATCATTCGCGGTGGTGTTGTTGGCCGAATGCTGTTCGGCGCGACCGACCGAGTAATGCAGCACCTTGTCCTGGGTGAATGCGCCGCTGACGAAGGTCAGGGTCATCGTCCACGACTGGCTCGTCGAGGGCGCCGGTGCCGGATTGGAATAGGTCGCCGCGACGTTCGCCGCCGTGATCGTCGACTTGCTGCCGATCGTGAACGGCCGTCCGCTCGGGGCGAACACGGTACCCGGCGCATCGGTCTCGACGAACTTGACCATCGCCGGGTTGGAACCGCTGACATTGGTCACGTCCGCGCTGCCGCCCGACACGTTGCCGGCGGTCGCCGCGGTGCCGGTCGGATTGAAGACCAGACTGGCGAGGCTGCCGCTGCCGCTGTAGGTCACGGTGAACGCATTGGTGTCCTGCGCACCGGTGCCGGAATTCGCACTGCCGTCGCTGGCGATACGGATCGCGATGCGCGCGCCGCTGGCGGTGCGTGCGACGCCAGCCGCTGCCGACGGATCGAGGTCGTGCGGGAACGTGCTGTGTTCGAGCAGATCGGTCATCTGCGCCGGGGTCAGCGAGTGATGGCCGCCGTGCGCTTCGAGTACGAGTGCGCCGATCGCGGCCGCATGCGGACCGGCCGCGCTGGTGCCGAAGAAGTTCGGCGACAGCACCGTGTTGTTGGCGCCATCGGCCGCGGCCAGACGCGGCTGCTGACGGATCTGCGGAATCGCCAGGCGGTTGCCGTCGGCGTCGAAGTAGATCCGCACCGGACCCGGCGAGCTGAAGGTTTCCGGCAGGCTTGGCCGGAACACGCTGTAGGCGGCCATGCCGTTGCTGCCCTCGGCCATCGCGTGGCCGCCGGTGGTGACGGTGTTGTAGGAGAAATACTCCGCCGGTCCGAGGCCGCCGGCACCGTTGCCGGGAATCAGGTAGCGGATATGCGTGGCCGAGCCCGGGCCGGTCGGCACGTTCGCACGCGCGAACACATACTGCAGCTGGGCGCCGCCGGAGCGCGCCGTGACGCCGAGCTGGATCGGCTCGTTCGTCGCGAGATTGTTCGCGGTAAGCGAACTGCCCGGCACGTAGACGCCGCCGGTGGTGAAGGCGAGCAGGCTGATGCGCGTCTGCACCGATGGACCGGTGAATCCGTTGGTCGCATACAAGGTCACCGTGAAGGGACCGGTGGTGGTGCCGAAGCGGTTGATCGTCACCGTGTAGTTGGCGCCGGTGACCGGCGCGAAGAAACGCGCCTGTTCGTCGACTTCGGTGTCCTGGTGATTGACCACCACGTTGCCGTTGGGATCGGTGATCGTGACGATCGAATCCATGCTGCTGCCGGGATCGGCATCCGAGTCGAGTTCGTACAGCGCGCCCGCGGTGAGGCTTTCGGGAATCGTGAAATTCACCGAGGTGGTCGAGCTGGTGATGGTGCCGTGTCCAACGAAGACCGGCGGCGTGACCAGATCCGGCTCGGTGTTCTGATCGTACGGTTCGTTCCACTGCAGCACGGTCGCCGGCGGATTGCCGCTGGCGGCCGGCACGTTGACCGTCTGCGCGATGTCGAGCTGGCCGACGTCCGGATTGAAGTTGTGGAAACCGCCGGCGTAGAGTTCAGGCGGCACATTGGCCAGATTGATGTTGGTTCCGGCCAGCGCCGTGTTGCCGGCGGCGGCGGTGAGGCCGCTGCCGTTGGCGACCCAGCGCAGGTCGGAATCGTAGCCGTTGACGCCGATGTCGTTCGCGGCAGACGAGAAGTAAGGGACGCCGAATGCGGCGGCGTCGTTCACGCCGCCGGCGATGATGCCGTCCTGGAAGTACGGCTCGTCGAAGTAGCTGACGTCGTCGCAGATCGTGTCGGCGGCGAAGGTCTGGCCCGGATACGTGCTGCCCTTGATGCCGGCGAGCGCGCGAATGTTCTTGGCGAAATCCACTTCGCCGAGATTCGCGGTGGCGAAGGCGAGCTTCGCCTTCGGCGCCATCTTGTAGCCGATCTCGACCATCGCGCGACCTTCATCGTCGCTGCCGGGCGTGGCGTCGTCCTCGAGCACCACGACCGGCGTCGTGTTCACCGGATTGTTGGCGGCGCCGGGCAGGTCGAAGCGATTGACGTCCGCAGCGGGCGAACTCGCGGCATAGCTGTTGGAGATGAAACCGATGCTCATGCCCTCGCCTTCGTAATCGACGCTGGCAGAGGCGTTGTAGAACTGGTTGATCTGGTCGACGTGGTGCTGGGTGACGCCCTGGTCGAACACCGAACCCAGGCGCGTGAAGGTGTCGCCGTTGACGGCGCTCGGTCCCGCTGCAGCGCCGACGTTTTTCGGGCCGGCGGCACGGGCATCGGAATGACGCGGTTTCAGTTCGAGGATGACCGAGCGCACGCCGGCAGCGGTCGCCAGGGTCGATACGTCGTCGATACCGACGTAGGCATCCATCACGCCGACCTTGCGGTAGCGGGTGTCGATCGCGGTGACTTCGACCGACGGAATCAGCGCGTGCAGGTTGGTCGCGAGCGACTCGATCGGCGCGCTGCCGTCCGGATTGATGCGGACCATGAAGCGGCCCTGCACATCGGTGATCGCCATGCGCGCTGCGGCCGCAGCCTGCACGCTGGTGTAACCCTCGAACGGTCCGGCCTCGGCGGCGGCGGTGCCGGTCAGACCGGCCGTCGCCATGCGGCTTTCAACCAGCAGGCCGAGGCCGTTGCCGAGATTTTCGGGAACAGCCGCAAAAGCCGGCGCGACGGCGGCGAAGCCGAGCACGGCAGTCGTGCAGGAAAGGCGCAGACGCGCGCGCCAACGCGCGTGCGCAGCACAGGATCGGTCGAGCGACGCAGACATGGGAACCTCGCAAGCAGCAGCCTTCGGAAGTACGGAGCTGGCCCGAGAATCCACGCAAGGCGAACGACGATGCGCGCGGCATCGATCGACCCAACCCTTGCATCCCTTCCGAAGCAAAACCCCGACGGTCGGCGGATGCTACGCAGCGTCACGACAGGCAGCGACGGAATTTACAAACCTTTCCCGAAGCTGACAGAAAGCGAGGCGCTCATCGCGCGACTACGCCTGCAGGCGCATCGGCGGCGCGCCTCGTGGCGCAATCGATGGGCGACTACGGTCGGGGCAGCGCGCCCAATCCGCAATTGCGGGCACGTTATCCGACGCGCTGCAGAGGAACGCCCGCAATCATGATGGGCACCTCCATCAGATAGTGATCGACCAGCAGGAACGCGAACAGCGCCATCAGATAGATGATCGAGTAATTGAAAACGCGCATCGCGAAGAACTCGTCCGGCGGATCGAGCAGGCGGATCGCGTAGTAGAGAAATCCGCCGCCGAGCACGAGCGCGCCGCCGAGATAGAACAGTCCGCTCATCCCGGTCAGATACGGCAGCACGGTAATGATCAGCAGCAGCACGGTGTAATACAGCACGTGCCAGCGTGTGTAGACGACGCCGTGCGTGACCGGCAGCATCGGCACCTGCGCGCGCGAATAATCCTCGCGGCGGAAGATCGCCAGCGCCCAGAAATGCGGCGGCGTCCAGATGAAGACGATCAGGAACAGCAGCAGCGCATACGGATGCACATGCCCGGTCACCGCGGCCCAGCCGAGTACCGGCGGGGCGGCGCCGGCAGCACCACCGATCACGATGTTCTGCGGTGTCGCGCGCTTGAGGTACGCGGTGTAGACGACCGCGTAGCCGATCAGCGAGGCGAACGTCAGCGCCGCGGTCAGCGGATTGACGAACGCGATCAGGATCGCCATCGACAGCGCGCCGAGGATCAATGCGAAGGCGAGCACCTGGGTCGGTGTCAGCCGGCCGGTGGCGAGCGGTCGTTGCGAGGTGCGCGCCATCAGACGATCGATGCGCTGGTCGATCAGATGATTCAACGCCGCCGCCGATGCCGCGGCAAGCCAGATGCCGATGCAGCCGGCCACGGCCTGGCGCAGCGGTGGAAGTCCCGGCACCGCGAGGAACATGCCGATCACCGCGGTGAACACGATCAGCGCGACCACGCGCGGCTTGGTCAGCTCGAAGTATTGGGCAGCGATGGACGGTTTGATCACGGCTTCACGCTATCCGGGGCGAAGGCGGCGGGCGACTGCACGCGCGCCAGCAGCGCGATCACGCTCATCAGCAACAACGCGGCCACGCCATTGTGCGCCGTCGCGACGGGCAGCGGCAGCAGCAGTTTCACATTGCCGATGCCGAGCGCAACCTGCGTGCACAGCAACAACGCGACGAGCGCTGCGGATCTTTGCAGGCCGCGTCGCCACGCCAGCACGGCCAGCGCCAGCACATGTCCGAACACGATCAATGCGCCGAAGCGATGCGCGATCTGGATCGCCGCGCGCGCGGCGGCGTCGAGCACGCCGCCTTCGTAATTCACGCCGATGCCGCGCCAGAGCACGAAACCTTCGCGAAAATCGGTCTGCGGCCACCAGCTGCCGGCGCATTGCGGGAAATCGACGCCGCAGGCGAGCGCCGCATAGTTCGCGCTGGTCCAGCCGCCGAGCGCGATCTGCAAGGTGAGCAGAACCAGCGCGACGACGATCATCGGTTCAAGACGCCGCTGCGCCGCGCTCGGTTGCTGGGGCTTGCGCAGATGCAGCGCGACGTAGCCGAGCAATGAAAACGTGAGCATGCCGCCGAGCAGATGTCCCATCACGACGACGGGTTTCAGCAGCAACGTGACCGTCCACATGCCGAGCATCGCCTGGAAGATCACGACCGCGAACGCGACGACGGCAACGCGCCACGGCGGCGCGCGATCGAGCCTGGCCGCGACGAACAGCGGCACGCCGATCGCGATCACGGAAAGAACCGCTGCGATCGCGACGTCGTGCTGGATGTAGAAGTACACCCCGAGCGCTGCTGCGAGCGCTGCGACGAGCAGCAACACGACGAAGCGCCGACGCGGCCACGCCGTGATCAGCGCAAGCGCGAACACCAGAACGCCGAGGGTGCCGGCAATCATCCGATGCACCTGTTCGCGCCAGGCCTTGTGCGTCTCGAACGGACGCGCCGGAAACGCCGCATTCGCCTGCTCGATGGCGTGCTCGTGACCGGGCCAGGTCGCCTGGCCGTAACAGGTCGGCCAGTCCGGACAGGACAAGCCCGCATTCGACAGGCGCACGAACGCGCCGAACACGATCACGCAGAACGCGAATGCAGCGGCGAACGCGGCGATGCGCGCAGGCGTGATGGCGTGGCGCAGGTTCATGGCTTGATCAGACGCGCGAGATCCTTGCGCAGGAGATTGCCGTCGTAATGGTCCGGATAGCGCAGCACCAGAAATCCGTGCGGATCGGCGAACGCGGCGGTCACGTCGTCGGCCGATGACGGTCGCAGGCCGGCGAGTTTCGCGTCAGGATCGCGCGCAACCTCGACCGGCTTCAACGCCGCGAATGCATCCTGCGTCAGCGTATCGTCGAGCACCACGACACGAACGCGATACGCGTTCTGATTCAAGGTGAGACGTGCGCGGCGCAGCTCGTCGATGCGCGCCATGCATTTCGCGGCGCAGCCGGGACCGGTCAGCGCGAAGATCGTCCACGACCATTCCGCGTCCTTCCACTCGAGCGCCTTGCCGTCGGCCAGAATGAAGCGCGCCTGCGTGAGGTCCTGCGGCGGTTCGATCAGCGTGCCGTAGTTGCGCGTGCCGGCCGGGCGCCAGCCGACCGCGTTCAGCACATACGCGGTGACGACCGGCGCGAGAAACAACGCGATGATCAGCAGCAGGCCGATGCGTTTGCGCGATTCGGGTGTCATCTCAGACCTCGTCCTTGCGCCAGTGCAGGATCGTGAAGATTGCCACGACCAGGGCCGCGAACGTGAACCAGGTGAAGGCATAACCGTAGTGACGTTCGGGCGGAAACACTTCCGGCCGCCATTCGCGCACGAATGCGGGCGCCGCGGCTGCGTCTGTCTCCGGCATCAACAACAGCACGCGCGGATCGGGCTCGCGCCCGAGATCCTTCGCGATCTCGGCCAGGTCGATGTAGATGCTGAGCTTGGGCCAGGTCGTCTGCCGCGGCAGCGCATCGCCGCCCAGATGCAGACCCGATCCCGGTGGCGGCGCGTATAGCGCGGTCAGCGTCTGCGCGCCTTCCGGCACGGCGGGAATCGGCGGGCGCTCGCCGCGTTCGCCGCGCGCGAGAAAGCCACGATTCGCCAGCAACGGCGGACCTCCAGCGGCGGGTTCGAACACATCGAACACCATCACCCCGGCACGGCCCTCGCGCACCTGGTTGTCGAGCACATACGCGTGCACCGGATCGTAACGGCCGGCAACCTGCACCAGCGGATAGTGCAGCGGCGTCGCCTCGCGCCGCGCCACGTCGAGCGTCACCACCGGCTGGGTCGCGGTCGCGTCGAAGGCGGCGAACAGCGCTTCCTTCTCGTGCGCACGGCGCAACTGCCACAGTCCGAGCCAGATGAAGAACGCGATGCCGACGATGCTCGATACGACGGCGAGCGCGCGCGGACGGTGCCAGGTCCTAGCGCCCACGATCGCGGCGTATACTCATGCACGCCGCCGCACAGCGCGTCCGCATGGAACGATTCGACATGCTCAGCAAGGTCCTGGTCCTGCTCTTCTTCGCGGCGATCATCTACAACCTAGGCGCAGGCCTGTACTTCATGATGACCGACAAGGGCGGCAGCGACCGCACCTTGAAAGCGCTGACGCGACGCATCGGCCTCTCGGTCGTGCTGATCCTGCTGGTGATCATCGGCATCTGGAGCGGACTCATCAAACCGCACGGCATCGGCCAGTAAGCGCCGACAAGTCCGAAGGCCGAGCCGAAACCCGCCCGACGAACGTCGCTCCGCACGATCTATTCGGCAACGCGACACACGGCGAGCTTTCCAGCCCTCAGCCCTCAGCCCTCAGCCCTCGCCTCAAAGCACATAAACAAACAAGAACAACCCCAGCCACACCACGTCCACGAAGTGCCAATACCACGCAACCGCTTCGAAGCCGAAGTGATTGTCCCTGGTGAAGTGGCCTTTCAGACAGCGGAACCAGATCACGCTGAGCATGATCGCGCCGAGCGTCACGTGCAGGCCGTGGAAGCCGGTCAGCATGAAGAACGTGCTGCCGTAGATGCCGCTGCCGAGGGTGAGGTTGGACTGCGTGTAGGCCTCGATGTATTCGTGCGCCTGGAAGCCGAGGAAGATCGCGCCGAGCAGCACGGTCAGGCCGAGGAACACCAGCAGACGTCCGCGATGACCGGAACGCAGCGCGTGATGCGCGATCGTGATGGTGACGCCGGAGGACAGCAGCAGCAGCGTATTGATCAGCGGGATGCCCCACGGCGACATCGTCGAGAAGGTGCCACCGATGTCAGCCGGACCGTTCGTCGGCCATGCGGCCGCGAAGTTCGGCCACAGGAAATAATTGGTCAGGCCGCCCTTGCCTTCACCGCCGAGCCACGGCACCGAGTAATTGCGCGCGTAGAACAATGCGCCGAAGAACGCCGCGAAGAACATCACCTCGGAGAAGATGAACCACATCATTCCCATGCGGAACGAGGTATCCACCTGCTTGTTGTACATGCCGCGCACGGATTCGCGGATGACCGTGCCGAACCAGCCGACGATCATCACGATCAGCAGCGCGATGCCGATGCCCATGATGACCTTGCCGATCTCGATCTCGTCGAGCCACAGCGCGGCGCCGCCCACCGTGCCGAGCAAGCCAAACGAGCCGACGATCGGCCAGTGGCTGCCGTGGGGAACGTAGTAAGCACCTTGTGTTTGCGCCATGGCGGCAGTCTCGCTCAGTGTGTCGTCAATGCAATGATGTCAGCTCGCCGGCGGAAGCGCCGAGCCGGTGTCGAGCAGACGCCGCGTGGCGACGTCGTTCGCGTAGAACGTGTAGGACAGCGTCAGCTCGCGGATGCCTGGCGGCAACTGCGGATCGACGAAAAATCGTACCGGCATGCGGCGTGATTCTCCGGCTGCCAGAGTCTGCTCGGTGAAGCAGAAACATTCGGTCTTGTTGAAGTACAGCGATGCATTGCTCGGCGCCACGCTCGGCACCGCGTTGCCGACGATCGGCTCGGCGCTGGTATTGGTCGCGTCGAACCACACCTCGGTCAGCTTGCCCGGGTGCACCTCGACGCTGGGATGTTCGGCGCTGAACGCCCACGGCAGCTTGCTGTTGACGCTGGTGACGAACTCGACCGTGATCGTGCGGCTGGTATCCTCGACCAGGCTCGCGACGCTCGCCTGACCGGTCGCGCCGTTGGCGAGCTTGATGCCGAGTACGTGCTCGCACACGATGCGGTAGACCGGCACCATCGCGAAGCCGAACAGGAACGCGCAGGCGACGACGATCGCACCGGTCTTCAACACACTGCGATTGAGGCGCGCGGCATCGCTCATCGCTTCAACACCGCCTCGATGATCGCCAGCGCGTACACCGCGACGGCGACCGCACCGAGAATCAACGCCGTGCGCTTCGCCATCGCGCGGCGAGCATCGGCATCGAACTTGGCAGTCTGCGTTTTCATGAAATCAATGAGAGCCGGAATCAGTTTTCAGTTGAAAGTGCGCGCAGGAACGTACGCTTGTTGATGCAAGCATTCGAGCACGAACGCGGCATCAATGACCGACGTCGTCGTGCGCCAGCATGCCCGGCAGCAGCACCGGCGGCGTCGTGAAGGTGTGGTACGGCGCCGGCGACGGCACCGTCCATTCCAGTCCGCGTGCACCTTCCCAGACCCGCGCAGGCGCACGGTTCTTCGAGTAGTAGACCGCGTGGATGATCACGCCGACGAAGATCAGCTGGCTCGCACCGAACCAGAAGCCGCCGATCGAGCTGATCATGTTGAAGTCGGCGAAGGCGACGTTGTAATCCGGAATGCGCCGCGGCATGCCGGCGAGGCCGAGGAAGTGCTGCGGGAAGAACAGCACGTTGACCGAGATCACGCTCGACCAGAAATGGATCTTGCCCCACTTTTCCGAGTACATGTTGCCGGACCACTTCGGCAGCCAGTAATACGCTGCGGCCATGATCGAGAACACCGCGCCGGTGACCAGCACGTAGTGGAAATGCGCGACGACGAAATAGGTGTCCTGATACTGGAAGTCGGCCGGCACGATCGCGCACATCACGCCGGAGAAACCGCCGATCGTGAACAGGATCACGAACGCGATCGAGAACAGCATCGGCGTCTCGAAGGTCAGCGAGCCCTGCCACATCGTCGAGACCCAGTTGAACACCTTCACGCCGGTCGGGATCGCGATCAGCATCGTCGCGTACATGAAGAACAGCTCGCCGCCGAGCGGCATGCCGACCGAGAACATGTGGTGCGCCCACACGATGAAGGAGAGGAACGCGATCGATGCGACCGCGTAGACCATCGCCTGGTATCCGAACAGCGGCTTGCGGCTGAAGGTCGGGATGATCTCCGACACGATGCCGAACGCCGGCAGGATCATGATGTAGACCTCGGGATGCCCGAAGAACCAGAAGATGTGCTGGAACATCACCGGATCGCCGCCGCCGGCCGCGCTGAAGAAGCTGGTGCCGAAGAACTTGTCGGTCAGCAGCATCGTCACCGCACCGGCGAGCACCGGCATCGCGGCGATCAGCAGGAACGCGGTGATCAGCCAGCTCCACACGAACAGCGGCATCTTGAGCAGATCGACGCCGGGCGCGCGCATGTTGAGGATCGTCGCGATGATGTTGATCGCGCCCATGATCGAGCTGATGCCCATCAGGTGAACCGCGAAGATCATGAAGGCGACGTTGGTGCCGCCTTCGAGCACCAGCGGCGGGTACATGGTCCAGCCGCCCTGCGGGCCGCCGCCGGGCATGAAGATTTCGGAGATGAGCAAGAAGAACGCGAACGGCAGGATCCAGAACGACCAGTTGTTCATGCGCGGCAGCGCCATGTCCGGCGCGCCGACCTGCATCGGAATCATCCAGTTGGCGAGGCCGACGAAGGCCGGCATCACCGCGCCGAAGATCATGATCAGCGCATGCATCGTGGTCATTTCGTTGAAGAACTCCGGCTGCACGAGCTGCAGGCCCGGCTTGAAGAGTTCCGCGCGGATGATCATCGCCATGCTGCCGCCGATGAAGAACATCGTCAGCGAGAAGATCAGGTACAGCGTCCCGATGTCCTTGTGGTTCGTCGTGAACAACCAGCGATGCAGAAAGCCGTGCGGCTTGTGATCGTGATCGTCATGCGCATCGTGATGCGCGTCGTGGATGGCGGGATTGGCTGCGGCCATGATCTGAAAACCTCGAGCGACGTTCGTGTAACGCCCTGAACCTAGTGACGTCAATCCCGCACGAGCGGGCATCCCCTCGGATCGAGAAGGACTCCCGCCTGCGCGGGAATGACGGCCGAAACATGTGTCTTGCGGTGATGCATGACGATCAACTCTGCGGCGCCGGCTGCGTGCCTACCTGGGCCGTCGCTGGCGCCTTCTCGGCGGCGGCGGCCGGTTCCTGCGTCGCCAGCCACTGCTCGAACTCGGCCTTCGGTACCGCCTTGACGACGATCGGCATGAAGCCGTGGTCCTTGCCGCACAGTTCCGCGCACTGGCCGCGGTAGATGCCGGGCTTGTCGATGCGGGTCCAGTTGTCGTTGATGATTCCGGGGATCGCGTCCTGCTTCCAGCCGAGGCTCGGCACCCACCAGGCGTGGATCACGTCGTCGGCGGTGATCACGAAACGGATCTTCACGCCGACCGGCAGCACCAGCGGCTTGTCGACATTGAGCAGATAGGTGTTCTCGTCGCCGACCTTGACCGAGTTCGGATCGAGGCCGGAACCGAGCTGGCGCACGCGATTGGAGTCGGCGTCCAGGCTCGAGATGAAGTTCACACTCGAGGCCTTCTTGAAATAGTCGACGTACTGATAGCGCCACTTCCACTGGTAGCCGGTGACCTTGATCGTCATGTCGGAATTCTCGACATCGGCCATGTCGACCAGCAGCTTGGTCGCCGGCCACGCCATCACGACCAGGATGATGATCGGCAGCACGGTCCAGATCGCTTCCATCGTCGAGTTGTGGCTGAACTTCGCCGCGACCGCGCCGTTGGATTTGCGGAACTTCACCATCGCGTAAATCATCGCGCCGAACACGACGATGCCGATCGCGACGCAGACCCAGAAGGCGAGCATGTGCACGTCGTGGATGCGCTGCGAGATCGGCGTGACGCCGGGCGTCATGTTGAGCTGCCACGGCACCGGATTGGCGGATGCCGCAGCGCTCGTCAGCAGCGCCAGCGCCGCGAAGGCGCGGCAGGCGCGCGGAACCCCGGATGAAATCATCGCCATCACCTTGTTCGAGTACTCGGATTCGCCGTCCGCGTCACCACCGCAGCGCCGAAGCCCGACAGGGGCCGGCACCTCGATCCAATCACGGGAACGCAACTGCGCGATCATAGTGGAGCGCGCGCGGCAGCGGCAACCCAAACGAGGCCGCTGCGACGGCGTGCCGCTGCGATCGGCGCAGCAGCGCGATGGATCGAGCCCATTCCGACGACCATCCCGACGAACCATCGCGGGGCACGACGCGATGTGCACGCGCACGACGCTGTCGTGTGTCCTTGTTATGCGACAAACTGCCGCAAGTTTGTTGCCGCGTTGTTGCACTGCCGCGCGTCGCCCTGCAAGTTGGACCTTGCCGGCCGCGTCACTACACTACGCGCCTTCGCGACGCCGGCCCGGGTGTCGCCGCATCCTGCGAGAACCAGCGCCTTGAGCGATCTGCTGAATCCGGAGTTGCCCTCGACGATCGAGCCGGCGCGCGCGCGCATCAGCGCGGCCTGGTCGCGCAACGAAACCGAGGCGGTCGATGCCCTGCTCGCGCAGGCGACGCTGCCGCCGACCGAGCGCGAACTCGTGCTCGCGCGCGCGGCCGAACTGGTGGCGCGCGTGCGGGCGCGGGCGAGCAACCAGAGCGCGGTCGAGTCCTTCATGCGCCAGTACGATCTGTCGAGCGAGGAAGGCGTGCTGCTGATGTGCGTCGCCGAAGCGCTGCTGCGCATTCCCGACAGCGCGACCGCGGACAAGCTGATCCGCGACAAGCTCGGCGAGGCGAACTGGAAAAAACACATCGGCGGCAGCGATTCGGTCTTCGTCAACGCCTCGACCTGGGGTCTGATGCTGACCGGCCAGCTGGTCAACCTGGCCGACGAGACGCGGCGCGATTTCACCGGCGCGCTGAAGCGCCTGGTCGGGCGCGCCGGCGAGCCGGTGATCCGCCTCGCCGTGCGCCAGGCGATGCGCATCATGGGTCATCAGTTCGTGATGGGGCGCAGCATCAACGAAGCCCTCGACCGCTCGGTCGAGAAGGAAAACGCCGCCTACCGCTATTCCTACGACATGCTCGGCGAAGCCGCGCTGACCCAGCCCGACGCCGAGCGCTACCTGCGCGCCTACAAGGACGCGATTGCCGCGCTCGGCAAGCGGGGCCCGTTTTCGAATGTGCTCGATGCGCCGTCGATCTCGGTCAAGCTTTCCGCGCTGCATCCGCGTTACGAAGTGGCCAAGCGCGCGCGCGTCGATGCCGAGTTGACTCCGCAGCTGCTCGAGCTCGCGCAGCTGGCGATGAAGAACGCGATCGGCATGACCGTCGACGCCGAGGAATCGGATCGTCTCGAACTTTCGCTCGACGTGATCGGCGCGGTGTTCGCGCATCCGTCACTGGAAGGCTGGAACGGTTTCGGCCTCGCCGTGCAGGCGTACCAGAAGCGCGCGCCGTTCGTGATCGACTGGCTCGCCGAGACCGCGCACAAGGCGAAACGGCGCTGGTGCGTTCGTCTGGTCAAGGGTGCGTATTGGGATTCGGAGATCAAGCGCGCGCAGGAAGGCGGCCATGCCGGCTATCCGGTATTCACGCGCAAGCCGAATACCGACGTGTCCTACCTCGCCTGTGCCAAGCGCCTGTTCGCCGCCGGCAGCGATGCGATCTATCCGCAGTTCGCGACCCACAACGCGCACACGATCGCGGCGATTCATCACTACGCACAGGGACGTCCGTTCGAGTTCCAGCGTCTGCACGGCATGGGCGCGGATCTCTACGGCGAGGTCATCGGCAAGGCGAATCTCGATGTGCCGTGCCGCGTCTACGCGCCGGTCGGCAGCCACGAGGATCTGCTGCCGTATCTGGTGCGCCGTCTGCTGGAGAACGGGGCCAACACTTCGTTCGTGAATCGCGTCGTCGACGAGGACGTTTCGATCCGCGATCTGGTCGCCGATCCGTGCGAGACCGTGCGCGCGTTTCCCTCCAAGCCACATCCGCGCATCCCGCTGCCGATCGGTCTGTTCGGTGACGATTCTGCGTCCGCGCAGAATTCAACTCATGTTCGCAGGAAGAACTCCATGGGCGTCAATCTCGCCAACGACAACGAACTGAAGGCGCTCGCCGACGCGGTCAACGCGCACAAGGCCGGCTGGAAAGCCGCGCCGCTGGTGCCGGGCACGAGCAGCGGCGCAGAGGCGCGACCGGTCACCGATCCGGCCGACCGCCGCCGCGTGATCGGCGAAAGCCGCAATGCCGACGCCGCGACGATCGAGAAGGCGCTCGCCAACGCCGTCGCTGCGCACGAAGACTGGGACACGCTGCCGGCGGCGAGCCGTGCGGCGATCCTCGAACACGCCGCCGACCTGCTCGAAGCGCGCCGCGCCGAGTTCATCGCACTCGCCGTGCACGAGGCCGGCAAGACGCTGGCTGCTGCGATCTCCGAAGTGCGCGAAGCGGCGGACCTGTGCCGTTACTACGCCGCGATGGCGCGCAAGCTGTTCGGTGCACCGGAAAACCTGCCCGGTCCGACCGGCGAATCGAACCAGTTGTTCCTGCGCGGGCGCGGCGTGTTCGTCTGCATCAGTCCGTGGAATTTCCCGCTCGCGATCTTCATGGGCCAGATCGCCGCCGGCCTCGCTGCCGGCAATGCGGTGATCGCCAAGCCGGCCGACCAGACCACCTTGATCGGCTACGCCGCGGTGAAACTGCTGCACGAAGCCGGCGTGCCGGAAGGCGTGTTGCAGTTCGTGCCGTGCAAGGGTTCGGTGCTCGGCAACACCTTGCTGACGCGCCCGGAGGTCGCCGGCGTGTGCTTCACCGGTTCGACCGAAACCGCGTGGACGATCAATCGCACGCTCGCCGCGCGCAATTCGCCGATCGCCGCGCTGATCGCCGAAACCGGCGGCCAGAACGCATTGATCGCCGATTCCTCGGCGCTGCCGGAGCAACTGGTCAAGGACGTCGTCACCTCGGCTTTCGATTCCGCCGGCCAGCGCTGCTCGGCCGCGCGCGTGCTGTTCGTGCAGGAGGACATCGCCGACAAGGTCGTGACGATGCTCGCCGGTGCGATGAACGAGCTCGTCGTCGGCGATCCGTCGGTGTTGTCGACCGACGTCGGGCCGGTCATCGACGAGCCTTCGCGCAAGGCGCTGGTCGAGCATGCCGCGCGGATGGACACGCAAGGCCGCAAGATCAACCAGGCCAAACTTTCCGCCGACAGCGAGCACGGCACCTTTTTCGCGCCACGCGCCTATGAAATTCCTTCGCTCGGCGTGCTCACGCAGGAAGTGTTCGGACCGATCCTGCACGTGGTGCGCTGGAAGGCCAGCGATCTCGACGGCGTCATCGACGCGATCAACGCGACCGGCTTCGGGCTCACGCTCGGCATCCACAGTCGCATCGACGCGACGATCGAGCACATCACCCGACGCGCGAAGGTCGGCAACTGCTACGTCAACCGCAACCAGATCGGCGCGGTCGTCGGCGTGCAGCCGTTCGGCGGCGAGAACCTTTCGGGCACCGGTCCGAAGGCCGGCGGCCCGCACTATCTGCTGCGCTTCGCGACCGAACGCACGCTGACGATCAATACCACCGCGGCGGGCGGCAACGCCTCCTTGCTCACGCTCGGCGAATAGACCGCGCCACGCCATCGAAAAAACACGCTGGTGCGGCAGACTTCATCCCGCGGTCCATACGAGCGGGCCGCGGTCGATGTTTCTCATCGAGGTCTGCCGATGCGTCTTGCCGCTCTGACGCAATGACGGACACGGCTTCGGCATCGCACAGATCGAAATGAAAAGAGCGGCCTTGCGGCCGCTCTTTTTTTGCATCCGATCGATGGATGAAGATCCATCGATCAGCGTGTAGTGAGGCCGACGAGCGACGATCCTAGGGCAGCTGAAGCGGTCCCGGTACGCAGAGGCGATTGTTCACCGTCGCACCATTCAGCACCGCGGAACAATTGTTGTTGATGGTCCAGCCCAGGGTCGATGCCGCATTGAAGGTCGTCAGCGCCCAGCCGCCGAATCCGTTGGCGCCGCCGTTCGAGCATTCCGAGTCACCGTTCAGATCGCCGGAATTCTCGATGCTGTGATCGGCGCTTCCTGCACCGACGGACGTGATGATGCCGTTGACCGGCGTGCCGTTCGGAATCAGCAAGGTGTTCGATTGACCCGAGTACTGGATGCTGCGGTAGTAGAGCGGGCGGCCGCCGTCGCCGCTGTAGCCGTCGTTGAGAATCGGCGTGCCGGTGCAGCTGCTCGGGTTGGTCCACCAGATCTGCGAGGCGAAGAACTTGCCGTCGAAACCGATGCTGACGATGTAGCCGTTCTTCGAGACGGTCACGCCGCTGTTGTACACGGCGATGAGATTGCCGAGCACGAGGCCATTGGCATCCTTGACCACCGAGGCCGCGCCCGCCGGACCGACAGGGCCGGCCGGACCTGTCGGGCCTTGAACACCTGCTCCAGTCGCGCCGGTGGCGCCGGTCGCTCCGGTCGCACCGGTATTGCCGGTCGGTCCGATCGGGCCTGCCGGACCCTGATTTCCCTGCGCACCTTGCGGGCCTTGTGCGCCGGTTGGTCCGATCTGGCCGGTCGGGCCAGCGACACCGGTCGCACCGGTGATTCCGGTCGCGCCCGTGGCGCCGGTAACGCCGGTCGCGCCCGTAGCGCCGATCGCTCCGGTCGGTCCGGTTGCGCCGACCTGGCCCTGCGGGCCGGTGGCACCGGTCGCACCGGTAGTTCCTGTTGCGCCGGTCGCACCCGTGGCGCCGGTCAAACCCATGGCACCGGTTGCGCCGGTCGGGCCGATGGCACCATCGGCACCAGTAGCGCCGGTCGCTCCCGTCGGTCCGGTTGCGCCGGTGTCGCCGGTCGCTCCGGTCGGACCCGCCGGTCCCGTCGCACCGGCCGGGCCGGCGACGCCGTTCAATGCATATTGCGCGACCGGTACCGTGCCGACCGGCGTGCGCTCCAAGAGGAGGCCATTGACCGTCACCTGCAACCAGCGCTGGGTGCCGTCGAATGCGCCCGGCCAGGCGAGATTGATCGAGAAGGCACCATCGACAACCGGCCACTGGGTTTCGTCGATGGGATCACCGAACTGGTTGCCGCCGGTCTGAGCGTCCCACAGCGTGAATTCGAGATCGTACCTGCCGTTGGCTGGGTGACCATGATCCCGCAGAAGGCCTTGGTAGACGAAATCGAGCGACTGGGTGTCGGTGGGCGCAACGACGTTGGCCAACGTCGACGAAGATACGGCGATACCGAGCGCCAAAAGAATAGAGCGATAGAGCAATGCGTTTTTCATTATCGGCAAGCCTCGAAATTGTCGTTCATGATGCTGTCGGTGTTGGAAGGCGGAAACGTCGGCCAGAATCCGGCAACAATCGAAAAGCCGTGATTGGGCAGGGTCAACTGTCTTGCGACTCCCGCAACGGGTTGACCCACGGTGGATGAGAGGATCAAGCAGGCGTTGCTGGCTAGATGGACGCCACTGGCGGCAACGACGGAACCGGTGACGCTGTAGGCGTCCGGTGCGCCGGCGCTGGCCCAGCCGGCGCTCAGCAGAAATGCAGTTGTGGAAAGCAGACGCCGATAACGGCGCATCGATGCGGGCAGGTATGCCATTGGTGCAACTTCTCCCCAGTGCGAGACGACGCCTTCCAGGCGTCCGGGACGCCGTGCGATCGCCAGCGCGCCGCTGCAGATGCACGAATGATGCCGCCGGCATCGATCGGCGCGGCCGGTTTTTCACACGCCGATCGAATATCGAAAAGCCGCGCGATCAGATGGCGGTGAGTTGTGTGCGCGCTCCGCATCGACTCGCTCGCACCATCGTGCAGAGGAACGCGTCTGTGATGCGCTGCACGCCTGCTCATGTGAAGCATCGGTGCGATCTTCTTCGGCGCTCGACTCGACGTGGGCATTCGCGCGAATCAGCACACCTAGGTTCCGATCACGACCGGCCCATCAGCGTTCGTCATTTCGATTTCACGCAGCCTTCACGCGCGCCATCGTGGCACGCGTGAAATCGCGAAACGATTCGACGACAGAGCGCCGCGCGCATTCGCCATTGCGCACTCCCCGTGTCAGATTTTTACAGTCGCCGATCAGCGCGAGATATTTCGATCGTTCAAAAAAAACGACGGGCACCCGAAGGTGCCCGCCGACGTCTCCCCAAACCCCGTTGCGCCGGCCGATCGCCCGGGCGCTTGTGAAACCTTTGCCTCAGAACAGCATCTGACCCGACAGCGCGAGCAGGTTGCCGTAGCTTTCGAACGATCCGGCCAGATGATCGAAGGTCGCGGTGGTATCGTTGATACGACCGTCCGACACGAACAGATGCGCATAGCCGAGATCGAAGCGCATCGTTTCGCTGGCCTTGTAGCCGACACCGAACGAGAGCCAGCGACGATCGCCATCGGGAATGCGCGGATCGCGATTGGTGTCGTTGGTCGGCGTTTCGTCATAGGCGACGCCGGCACGCAAGGTCCACTGATCGTTCAAGCGGTAGTCGCCGCCGACGGATGCGTACCAGGTGTTCTTGAAGTTGAAGATCGACGGTGAATTGAACGCCGCCTGCGCCGGATTGGCGTACACGACGTCGAGCCGCTTGAAGCTCGACCAGTGCGTGTAGCCGACGTCGACGCCGAAGCTCAGACGATCGTTCGCCGTATGCCACCAGCTCGCGCTCGCATAGGCCGGCGTGTTGATGTCCGCGCGGCCGTCGGTGTTGGTGAACGCGCCGCCGAACAAGGGCAGCAGGTTCGAGGGCACTTCGAACTTCGCCCTGCCGTCGATGCTGTGATCGATCTGCGAGCGGAAGTTCAGGCCGAAGCGATCGGTCGCCGTCGGCTTCCACAGCACGCCGATGCCGAAGCCGTAGCCCCAGTCGTTGCCTTTCAGCGTGCCGCGTCCGTCCGCTTCCTGCGGCGACAGTGCGCCGCCGGTTTCGGTGGCGACGATGGTGCCGATATTAATCGCCTGGCCGAGCGTGGCGCTGGTGCGCTGCGCGACGAAGCTGAGTCCGACCGAGAACTGATCGGACGCTTTCCACGAACCGGCAAAGGTCAGCGCCGGCGACTGCAGCTTGGTAGTCTGCGCCTGATATCGCCCGATCCAGCGGTCGTCGTATTCGGTCTGGAAACCGAACGGAACACTCAGCGCGATGCCGAGCGCGAACTGCTCGTTGATCGGACGAATGTAGTGGATCGCCGGAACCGGCAGGGTGGTGCCGCCGTCGCCGCCGTTGCTGCCGGTCAGCGGCTCGCCGAGGATGTCGGTACCGCTGCCGTGGAAATGAGTGCCGAAATTGATCGCGGTGAGGTCGCCCTGCAGGCAGGAGACATTGAACTCGCTCATCGCGGCCGGGTTGTTCTCGACCACGGCGCAGTCGCCGGGCGCGGAGGAAGAACCGGCATACGCGCGACCCATTCCGGCCGCATCGTTTTCCTGCAACTGGAAGCCGGCAGCGCGCGCCTCCTGCCCGAGCAAGGCAGCTGCCAACGCCAGCGGCAACGCGGCGAGTGCGGGGGCGAGGCGGAAACGACCGGTTCTGGACTGCATATGACACTCCTTATCGCAAAAGCGCTTTGCGGGTTTATAACAAATCGGCTGCGATCTTAGCCCGTTGTTCAGAGAACTATCCATCTTGCGCCGCCGCAAACAGTGTGCTGGACACGGCGACCCCTGCGCCAGGTTGCGCCGGCAGCCGCCAACCTCGCTAACCGCGACCTAACGCCGGAGCGGTCAGCATCGCCGCATGTCGATGCTCCGCTGCGTTTTACTCGCTGTTCCCATGCTGTGCTTCGCGCTGCCTGCGGGCGCCGCCAGCACGGTCGTTTTGCCGACCTCGTCCTGTTCCGGCTCGGATACGATCCTGCGCGATGGCTTCGAGGCGACGCCCGCAATTCCGCATGTGCCCTCCAACGGCAGCGGTGGCGCCTACCCCGGCAATGTCACGCGCACGATCGACGTGCCGGGCCTCGGCAGTCGAACCTACTACCTGCGGCTGCCGCCGGACTACACCCCGACGCGATCGTGGCCATTGTTGCTCGCACTGCGCGGCCAGAGCCTGCCGACCGCAGCGGCGGCGATGCAGGTCCGCAGCGACTGGTCCGGCATCGCCGACCATGGTGGCTTCATCGTGGCGGCCGCGGTCGGCAATTCGACCCAGGGCGGCTGGGGCGCGAATGGTGACGCGGCGGAATTGAGCGCGGTCGTCGACGATGCGTTCGCGCACTACAACGTCGAGCAGAGCCGCATCTATCTGTGGGGCTTCTCGGCCGGCGCGCACTACGCACATGCGCTGGCGCTCGACAATACGGATCTCTTCGCCGCCTACGGCGTCAGCGCCGGCGCACTCACCCAATACGCGTGCTCGGATGACAGTTCGTTCCAGCCGACCTGCGCCGCCTTGCTCGCTGGCGCGCAGCCGAAGATCCCCGTCGACATCCATCTCGGCAACAGCGATCCGCTGTACACGCAATACGGCGCCGGCAACGATCCGATGCGGTTCGAAAGCGGCGGCTGGGTGCTCGGGCAGAACCTGTTCTACACGCTCTTCATCGGCGGCCATGAGTACACCGCGGCGCAGCTCGGTGAGATCTGGAACAACATCTGTCCATTCGCGCTGCAGCCGTAGCGCTGCAACGCGCGGATTCGGCAGCGCTGCTTCAGGCGGCAGCCACGCCGAAGCGGCTCAGCAGGAAGTCGATCACGCTGCGCAGCTTCGCGGTCGGACGGCGATCGGGCGCGTACACCAGATACATTGGCGACGGCGTCGGCTGCCATTCGGGCAGGACCTGCACGAGGCGACCCGCAGCGATGTCATCGGCCAGCATCACTTCCGGCTGCAACACGAGACCGGCGCCGCACAGCGCCGCCGTGCGCAGCGCATCGCCGTTGTCGGCGGACAAATTGCCGCTCACTGCAACCTCGCACTCGCCGCCGGGCCCACGCAGGCGCCAGTGATCGTTGCGCCGCCAATAGGAAAGGCCAAGGCAGGCATGCGCCGACAGTTCCTGCGGATGCAACGGCATTCCGTGACGCTGTAAATACGCAGGCGACGCGGCCATCAGCCGGCGATAGGGCTGCAACGGAAGCGCGACAAGATTGTGGTCGCGCACCGCACCCACCAGGATCGCCAGCTCGTAGCCTTCTTCCGCCATGTCGACCGTGCGATTGTCGAGCGCGAGATCCACACTGACCGCCGGATGACGGGCCGCATAGTCCGCAAGCGCCGGCATCAGGCGACGACTGCCGAAGGTCACCGGCGACACGATGCGAACGAGTCCGCGCGGATCGGCCTGGAGTTCGCCGGCGGAGGCATCGGCGAGCTCCACATCCGCGAGCACCTGTTTGCAGCGCTCGTAGTACAGGCGCCCCACTTCGGTCAAACGCTGACGCCGCGTCGTCCGATGCAGCAAACGCGCACCGAGGCGTTCCTCGATCAGCCTTATCTGCTTGCCGGCCATGGTGGCGGAAACGCCGGCCGCTTCTGCGGCGGCGCTGAAACTTCCCTCCTCGACGACGCGCACGAACATCGCCATCGCGGACAACTTGTCCATATTGAGAACCCCGCGGTTCGGAGTGAATCAACCTGCCGCTCGTTTATCGAAGGCGGCGCCGCGACGACACTGCCGTCGACCCGTCCATCGTGGACGGGCGCGAAATCAGGAGATGATCTCATGCCGACTCTGTACCTCGAAATGCATCCGGGCCGCACGCTCGAACAGAAAATGGACTTCGTGCGCGAGGCGACGCGTGTCGCGTCGGACACGCTCAGTTGTCCCGCCGAGAGCGTGGACATCCTCATCAGCGAAATTCCGCGCGAGCACTGGGCCAAGGGCGGCAAGCTCGTGTCCGACAAGTAGCGCGTCGCTTCCTCGTCACGCAGTCAGCCGCCCGCATTCGCGCGGCGGCTCGGTGCTCAACCGGCAGCCCGTTCCTTCTCGGCGAGCTGGCTCACCGCATCGCGCGCGATATCGCTGAGACCGACACCGCCCTGATCGAGATAGGCGAAGATGTGCTTGCGCATGCGCGGTTCCCAGTAGCGGCGGATGTGCGCGGCGACGCCGGCGACGGCCGCGGCGTGATCCGGTTCGGACGCGAAGAACGCGCCGATGTCGTTGGCCATCTGGACGAGGTGCTGCGGGCTGCTGCTCATGCGGCGTTCTCCGGCAGCGTGTCGACGACGCGCTGCGGCTGGGTGTAGATGACATGGCTTTCGCTGCGCGCGAAGCCGATCAGGGTGACGCCGGTTTCGCCAGCGAGATGAATCGCCAGCGCCGTCGGCGCTGAAATCGCGGCGATCAGGGTGATGCCGATCGTCGCTGCCTTCTGCACCATTTCGTAGCTCGCGCGACTGGTCACGACGAGAAAGCCGCGTTGCACGTCTTCAGCGTTTCGCACCATCGCGCCGATCAATTTGTCGAGCGCGTTGTGGCGACCGACATCCTCGCGCAGCAGCGCGATGTCGCCGTTCGCATGCGCCCACGCTGCCGCGTGCGTCGCGCCGGTGGCAACGTTGAGCGGCTGGCGTTCGTGCATCTGCGCGAGCGCGCGCTGCAGGATCGTGCTGTCGATTTGCGGGCCGCCATGCACAGCGGGCGGCTGGCGCACCGCATCTTCGAGTGCTTGCGCGCCGCAGAGGCCGCAGCTGGTTCGCCCGGTCAGATTTCGCCGGCGTGCTTCCAGCGCATCGGCGCGCGCTTCGGGAACGCGCAGCCGCACTTCGATGCCTTCGAGCAGCGTCTGCATGCGGATATCGTCGAGTTCCACCGCGGCATCGATGATCGCCTCACTCAGCGAAAACCCGAGCGCGAAATCCTCCAGATTGCGCGGCGTCGCCATCATCACCACATGCGGGCGCTCGTTGTAGAGCAGCGCGATCGGCACTTCCTCGGCGATGCTGTCGGTCAGCTGCGCAATCGTGCCGCCACGCCAGCGCCGGACCGATCGCTGCACATAGCCGAGATGTTCGGCCGCGCGCGCGAGCGCGCCGGCCGGCTCGGCGACAACCGCGTCAGACGTGGGATGCGACGGCATCATTTGCCTTCGCTCGCTCCAGGAATTCCTGCTGCTGGTCGCTGAACTCGTGGAAGCGTTTCTGCCATTCCGACGGCTGGCTGACGCGGGTGATCTCGACCGCCGTGACCTTGTACTCCGGACAGTTGGTCGCCCAGTCGGAATTTTCCGTCGTGATCACGTTCGCGCCGGAGCCGGGAAAGTGGAACGTCGTGTAGACCACGCCCGGCTGCATGCGATCGCTGATCGTCGCGCGCAGCACGGTCTCGCCGGCGCGGCTCGCGATACCGACCCAGTCGCCATCGGTGACGCCGCGATCCTCGGCATCCTGCGGATGAATCTCGAGGCGATCCTCCTCGTGCCACAGATTGTTCTCGGTGCGCCGTGTCTGCGCGCCGACGTTGTACTGGCTGAGGATGCGTCCCGTGGTCAGGATCAGCGGGAATTTCGCATTGACCTTCTCCGCGGTCGGCACGTATTCGGTGAGCAGGAATTTGCCCTTGCCGCGCACGAACTCGTCGACGTGCATGGTCGGCGTGCCGGCCGGATGTTCGTCATTGCACGGCCACTGGATGCTGCCGAGCTGATCGATCTTCTTGAAGCTGACACCGGTGAAGGTCGGCGTCAGCGACGCGATCTCGTCCATGATCTCGGACGGATGCGCGTAGTTCATCTCGAAGCCCATCGCATTCGACAACAGCTGGGTGATTTCCCAGTCCGCATAGCCGCCCTTCGGTTCCATCACCTTGCGCACGCGCGAGATGCGGCGCTCGGCATTGGTGAAGGTGCCGTCCTTTTCGAGGAAGGAGGAACCCGGCAGGAACACGTGCGCGAACTTCGCGCTTTCGTTGAGGAACAGGTCCTGCACGACGATGCATTCCATCGCGCTCAGCGCCGCGGTCACGTGCTGGGTGTTCGGATCGGATTGCGCGATGTCCTCGCCCTCGATGTAGAGACCCAGGAACTCGCCGTCGAGCGCGGCCTCGAACATGTTCGGAATGCGCAGGCCCGGCTCGTTCTGCAGCGCCACGCCCCAGCTCTTCTCGAACTGCGCGCGGGTCACGTCATCGGAGACATGGCGATAGCCCGGGAACTCGTGCGGGAACGAACCCATGTCGCACGAACCCTGCACATTGTTCTGACCGCGCAGCGGATTCACGCCGACGCCCTCGCGCCCGATGTTGGCGGTCGCCATCGCGAGATTCGCGATGCCGATCACCATCGTCGAACCCTGCGAATGCTCGGTGACGCCGAGGCCGTAATAGATCGCGCCGTTGCCGCCGTTCGCATACAGACGCGCGGCCGCACGCACGCTGGCCGCCGGCACGCCGGTCACCAGCTCCATCGCTTCGGGCGAATTGCGCGGCTCGGCGACGAAGCTGCGCCATTTCTCGAACGAGGCCACCTCGCAGCGCGCACGTACGAAATCTTCCTGCACCAGACCTTCGGTGACGATCACGTGCGCGAGCGAGTTGACCAGCGCGACGTTGGTGCCGGGCCGCAGTTTCAAATGATGCTCGGCCTTGATATGCGGCGAGCGCACCAGATCGATACGGCGCGGATCGGCGACGATCAGATGCGCGCCCTGACGCAGACGCCGTTTCATCTGCGAGGCGAACACCGGATGGCCGTCGGTCGGATTCGCACCGATCACCAGGATCACATCGGCCTTCATCACCGAATCAAAGTCTTGCGTGCCGGCCGATTCGCCGAGCGTGTTCTTCAGGCCATAGCCGGTCGGCGAATGGCACACGCGCGCGCAGGTGTCGACATTGTTGTTGCCGAAGCCGGCGCGGACCAGCTTCTGCACCAGATAGGTTTCCTCGTTGGTGCAGCGCGAGGAGGTGATGCCGCCGATCGAATCGCGTCCGTACTTGCCCTGGATGCGCTTGAATTCGGAGGCAGCATGACTGATCGCTTCCTCCCACGAGACCTCGCGCCAGGGATCGGAAATCTTCGCGCGAATCATCGGCGTGGTGATGCGATCGCGATGCGTCGCGTAACCGATCGCGAAGCGTCCCTTCACGCAGGAATGACCATGATTGGCGTGGCCGTCCTTGTTCGGCACCATGCGCATCACTTCCTGGCCCTTCATCTCGGCGCGGAACGAACAGCCGACGCCGCAATAGGCGCAGGTCGTGATCACGCTGTGCTCGGCCTGGCCCATCTTGATCAGCGATTTTTCCGACAGCGTCGCGGTCGGACACGCCTGCACGCACGCGCCGCACGAAACGCATTCGGAATCGAGGAAGGATTCGCTGTTGCTGGCCGACACCTTCGAATCGAAACCGCGACCCTGGATCGTCAACGCCAGCGTGCCCTGCTGCTCGTCGCAGGCGCGCACGCAGCGCGAGCAGACGATGCACTTGGAGGGATCGAACGTGAAATACGGATTCGATTCGTCCTTCGGCGCGAACAAGGGATTGGCAGTTAGTTGAGAAGTGCGGCCATGGACGGCCGCTTTTTGACTTTCGCGATCAGGGACGATCGCACTCATAACGGGGGATACGTGGTTCGCCCCCTCATAGCCATAGCGCACATCGCGCAAGCCGACCGCGCCGGCCATGTCCTGCAATTCGCAATGCCCGTTCGCCGGACAGGTCAGGCAGTCGAGCGGATGATCGGAGATGTACAGCTCCATCACGCCGCGGCGGATATCGGCGAGCTTGGTGTTCTGCGTGGTCACCTTCATGCCGGCCGCGACCGGCGTCGTGCACGAGGCCGGATAGCCTTTCATGCCTTCGATCTGCACCAGGCAGAGCCGGCACGAACCGAAGGCATCGAGCAGTTCGGTCGCGCACAGCTTCGGAATCTGGATCCCGATCTCGGCCGCCGCGCGCAGCACCGAAGTGCCGGCAGCGACCTTGACCTCGTGACCGTCGATCGTCAGCGCCACCTGTTGGGTCGCTCTGGACTTGGGAGTGCCGAGATCGGTTTCGTTGATGGATAACATGTTCGTCTCCTGCGTCGCCGGGACGCTCGTTACTGCCTTGCCGTCACACGTGCCGCCTTCGTCGGCCTGGCATCAATTCCTGCGCATGCGCATGACTACGCGCGCGCCGCAAAATCTTCCGAAAAATGCTTCAACGCACTCACCACCGGATCCGGCGTCAATCCGCCGAGCGCGCACAGCGAGCCGAAGCGCATCGTGTTGCACAGATCGTTCAGCACCGCGAGATTCTTTTCGCGCTCGACATCGTCGCGGATGCGATCGATCACCTCGACGCCACGGGTCGAGCCGATCCGGCACGGCGTGCATTTGCCGCAGGATTCCACCGCGCAGAATTCCATCGCATAGCGCGCCTGTTCGAGCATGTCGACGCTGTCGTCGAACGCGACGATGCCGCCATGACCGAGCATCGCGCCGACGGCGGCGAAGGCTTCGTAATCCACCACGGTATCGAACTGCGACTCCGGCAGATACGCACCGAGCGGACCGCCGACCTGCACCGCACGAATCGGGCGACCCGAATACGAACCGCCGCCGTAGTCGTAGAGCAACTCGCGCAAGCTGACGCCGAAGGCCTTTTCGACGAGGCCGGGATGTTTCAGATTTCCGGCGAGCTGGATCGGCAAACTGCCGCGCGAACGGCCGACACCGAAGTCGCGGTAGTACGCCGCGCCCTTGTCGAGAATGATCGGTACCGAGGCGAGCGAGATCACGTTGTTGATCACAGTCGGCCGGCCGAACAGGCCCTTGATCGCCGGCAGCGGCGGCTTGAAACGGACCTGGCCGCGCTTGCCTTCGAGGCTGTCGAGCAGGGAGGTTTCCTCGCCGCAGATGTAGGCGCCGGCGCCGAGCCGCACTTCGAGATCGAAACGCTTGCCGCTCGCGTGCACATCCGCGCCGAGCCAGCCCGCGGCGTACGCGTTCGCGATCGCCGCCTCGAGCGCGCGATGCGCATGCGGATACTCGCTGCGCAGATAGATGTAGCCCTGGGTCGCGCCGACGGCGATGCCGGCGATCGTCATGCCTTCGACCAGCGAGAGCGGATCGCCCTCCATCAGCATGCGATCGGAGAACGTGCCCGAATCGCCTTCGTCGGCATTGCACACGATGTATTTCTGCGCGGATTCGGCACCGGATGCGATGGACGCATCGCCCGCCGCGTCCATCACGGTTTTCCATTTGATGCCGGTCGGAAACGCTGCGCCGCCGCGACCGCGCAGACCCGAGTCGGTGACTTCCTTGACGATGTCAGCGCCAGCCATCGACAGCGCGCGCTGCAGTCCGCGATAACCGCCATGCGCAATGTAGTCGGCCACGCTGAGCGGATCGGCGAGACCGACGCGCGCAAAGGTCAGGCGTTCCTGCTTCTTGAAGTAGGGAATTTCTTCGGTCAGGCCGAGCTTGAGCGCGTGCGGCGCAGCGGCGGTGAAGCCGGCGTCGAACAGCGCGGCGACATCGCTCGAAGACACCGGCCCGTACGCCACGCGTCCGGCCGGCGTGGCGACTTCGACCAGCGGTTCCAGCCAGAACATTCCGCGCGAGCCCGTGCGAACGAGGTCGACGGCGATGCCGCGCCTGCGCGCTTCGCCGGCGATCTCGTTGGCGGTCGCATCGGCACCGAGCGCGAGCGCGGTGGCATCACGCGAGACGAAGATTTTCAGGGCGTCGCTCATGACGTTGCCTCGCGTGCGCGTTGCATCAGCGCATCGAAACGTTCCGGCGTGACGCGCGCGTGCAGCTCATCCGCGCCGATCAGTACCGACGGCCCGCAGCCGCAGTTGCCGAGGCAGTACACCGCTTCCAGGGTGATGGCGCCGTCCGCGGTCGTCTCGTGGAAATCGATGCCGAGGGTTTGCTTCGCATGCGCCTCGAGCGCGCGCGCGCCGAGCGACTGGCACGCTTCCGCACGGCAGATCTGCACGACGTGACGTCCCGGCGGCGCGCTGCGGAAATGGTGATAGAAACTGATCACGCCATGCACTTCGGCGCGCGTGATATTCAACTCGTGCGCGATCAGCGGCACTGCATCGGAGGGCACGTAGCCGAGCGCGTCCTGCACCGCGTGCAGCACCGGCATCAAGGCACCGGGACGTGTGCGGTTTGCCGCGATTGCGGCCTTGACCGCGTCCGCAACGGCCGGCGCCAGATTTGCAGCGGGATCGGCCGCCGCAGGGCGACGACGGGGAGGATCGAGGGGTAGCGGTTGGGCTGCCATGTCTTTTATCTGCGCAGCGCGTGCGGATCATCCGCACGCGCCAGTCATCACTCTTCTAGTTGGGAACGCCTCGCGGCGCGTTCAATGGAACAACACCATGACCTTCTGCAGCGTGATCCACACGCCCCAGAGTATCGGTATGCCGACGCCGAGCCAGGCCAGATACACCATCGGCGAAGTCGCGACCGCGATATCGCTGCCTGCCGTGCCGGCGCCGACTGCGTTGGCCGCAGCGATCTCGTGCGCGCGTCGGCGCTCTTCGGTGAGTTCGGCGTCGGTCATGAAATACTTCGGCGCGACCGGCCGCACCAGCACGTTGCAGATGAGTCCGATCACCAGCAATCCGACCAGCACATACATCGTGGTGTCGTACACCGTGCTGCGCGCGACGCCGGCGGCGAGCTGGCTGTCGCGGAAGTAGTTGATCAGCACCGGACCCAGCACACCCGCAACCGACCATGCGGTGAGCAGGCGGCCATGGATCGCGCCGACCATCTGGGTGCCGAAGATGTCGGCCAGATACGCCGGCACCGTCGCGAAGCCGCCGCCGTACATGGTCAAGATCACCGCGAAGGCCGCGATGAACGCCAACACCAGTCCGGCGTGTCCGAGCGAAGGCACCGATGCATACAGCACGATGCCGAGGATGAAGAACACGAAGTAGGTGCCCTTGCGGCCGATGTAGTCCGACGCCGAGGCCCAGAAGAATCGACCGAGAATATTGAACAGGCTGAGCAGGCCGGTGAAGCCGGCGGCGATCGTGGCGATCTGCGCCTTCTGCGCAGCATCGAGGTCGTTGAAGCCCGCACTAGCGCCGAGCAGGCGGCCGCCGAAGACTTCCTGCAGCATCGGCGAAGCCATCGCGAGAACACCGATGCCGGCACTGACGTTCATGCACAGCACGCCCCAGATCAACCAGAACTGCGGCGTGCGCCAGGCCTTGTCCAGATGCACGTGGCCGCGCGTGATCATCGCCTGCTGCGCATCGACCGCTGGCGGCGTCCACCCGGCCGGTTTCCATCCGGCCGGCACCACGCGGTAGCCGAAGGCGCCGATCAGCATGACGATGAAATAAATCACGCCCATCGCAGCGAAGGTCTGCCATACACCGACCGACTCCGGCGTCGCGAAGTGCTTCATCAGCTTGTCCGCGAGCGGTGCACCGATCATCGCGCCGCCGCCGAAACCCATGATCGCCATGCCGGTCGCCATGCCGCGGCGATCCGGAAACCATTTGATCAGGGTCGACACCGGCGAGATGTAGCCGAGGCCGAGACCGATGCCGCCGATGATTCCGCTGCCGAGCCAGATCAGCCAGAGCTGATGGATGTAGATGCCGATCGCGCCGAGGATGAATCCACTGCCCCAGCAGAGCGCGGCGACGACGCCGGCCTTGCGTGGCCCGACGCGTTCGAGCCAGCCGCCCCACAGCGCGGCCGAAAGGCCGAGGAACACGATGAAGAGCGTGAAGGTGAAGCTGACCGTGCTGACGCTCCAGTCGCACGAGGAGACGAACAATTCCGACATCCAGCTGGTGCCAGCCGCACACGCGACCGGCTTGCTGATTCCGATCGCCTTCGACAGCGGCAGCCAGAACACGCTGAAGCCGTAGGCCATGCCGATGCACAAATGAATGCACAGCGCGGCTGGGGGAACCAGCCAACGGTTGAATCCGGGCTTCGCGATCGTGCGCTCCTTGTCGAGCACGCTTGCAGACGATGGCGAGCCGGCACCCTGATCGAGCATGCCGCTCATGTCCCCTCCGGTTATGTCTGATGGATGATCGCCAATAGGCTTTCGTGAGCTTATTGGTCGTCGCCATCTTCGACTTGGAATGGACTTTGCACCACGCTACGAAAGTCTACAATAGGCTCCGCACAGCATCTTTCCCCCACTCCACGTTTCCATCTGTATAGATGTTCAAAGTCGCAATCGATGCGCACTGGCAGCTGCGCCGCGCCGACGGCGTGCCGCTGATGCCGCGCCTGACCACCCTGCTGGTCGGCATCCAGCGCAGCGGCACCCTGGCTGCGGCGTGCCGTTCGGCCGGTCTCACCTATCGCTACGCATGGGGCTTGCTGCGTGACGGCGAGCGCGCATTCGGCCGCCCGCTGGTCGAAAGCCAGCGCGGTCGCGGCGCCAAACTGACTCCGCTCGGCGAGCGCCTCGCCTGGGCCGATCAGCGCATCGCCGCGCGCCTTGCGCCGCTGCTCGAAAGCCTCGCCTCCGAGGTCGAGGTCGAGATCGAACGCGCGCTGTCGCTCGCCCATCCGGTGCTGCGGGTGCAGGCGAGTCACGGCTTCGCGGTCGAGGTCGTGCGCCAGTTCATGCTCGATCACGAGATTCCGATCGAGCTCAAATATCGCGATTCGGATGAACTGATCGGCGCGCTGATCGATCGCCAATGCGACCTGATCGGATTGCACCTGCCGATCGGCGCGCTGCAGGAAGCCGCCGCGGCCCACTACGCCGGCCGCATCGATGCGGGCTGGAGCGTGATCCATCTCGCGCAGCGCCGGCAGGGATTGATCGTCGCGGCCGGCAATCCGAAGCGGATTCACGGACTGGGTGATCTCGCGCGCAGCGGCCTGCGCTTCGTCAACCGGCAACCGGGTTCGGGCACGCGTCTGCTGTTCGATCTTTCATTGCAGCAGGCCGGCATCGAAGCGCGTTCGATCGAAGGCTACGAAATCACCGAATACACGCACGCGGCCGTGGCGGCGTACATCGGCAGCGGAATGGCGGATGCCGGCTTCGGTCTCGAAGTGCCGGCGCGCCGCTTCGGACTCGGCTTCGTGCCGCTGCTGACCGAGCGCTACTTCTTTCTCTGTCGCAGCGACTTGCTCGGCGAGCCGGTCATGCAGGATTTCCTCGCGATCCTCGGCCGACCCGACCTGCGCAAGCTGATCCATACCCTGCCCGGTTACGATCCGGCCGATGCGGGTCGCGTCGAAGCGGCGGGCAATCTGTTTCCAACGCCGGTGAAAGCACGCGAGCCTGTGCGCCCGGCGAGCCCACCGTCGAAAAAGCGCCGAGGCGGATCGAGCGGATGACGCTGCGCCCGGGCATGCGCGCGATTGCTGCTTGCATCACTCGGACACGCACCGCGACTCGCCCGTCACGCGTGGTCATACGCACGTAACCTCGTCGCGGCTTGATGGTCGCATGACGACCGCGATGCCGCCGTGTTGCACGCAGACGACGAGCTCTTGCATCGCGCACCCATGTCGGTGAGCGAAGCGATGCATGTCGTCGACATGACGCTGTTCTTCGCGCCGCACAGCGGCGGCGTCAAGCGCTACCTGCTGGCCAAGCGCAAGTTCCTCGCGACGCGGCCGCAAATCCGTCACACCCTGCTGGTGCCGGGACCCGCGACACGCGAAGCCGAAGCCGGCCTGCGTGAACTCGCCAGTCCGCGCGTTCCGTTCGGCGGCGGCTACCGCGTGCCGCTGCGCATGCGGCCGTGGGCGCGCGCGTTGCGCGAGCTGCAACCGGATGTGATCGAAGTCGCCGATCCGTATCACCTTGCCTGGGTCGCGCTCGGTGTTGCCGATCAACTCGGCGTGCCGATCGTCGCGTTCGCGCATTCCGATCTCGCGCGCCTGTTCGCCGACCGCTTCGCGCCGCTGATCGGGCGCGCTGCCGGCGCGTATCTGCGCAGCCTCTATCGCCGCTTCGACGCCGTGTTCGCGCCGAGCCGGCTGATCGCCGAACGCCTCGGGGATCTCGGCATCGCCAATGTCATGGTGCAGCCGCTCGGCGTCGACGGCGAGGTGTTTCATCCGCGGCGCGCCGATGCGCAGTTGCGCAGCCAGCTCGGTCTGCCGCCGGACACACGCCTGCTCGTGTTCGCCGGCCGCATGGCGCGCGAGAAGGAAGTGCCGCTGCTGCTGCGCACGTTCGCCGAACTCGGTGCGCCTTATCACCTGCTGCTGGTCGGCGGCGAACGCCAGGAGCATATTGCGCCGAACGCGACGATGCTGCCGTATCAGCAGAACAGCGAACGCCTGGCGTGCCTGCTCACAAGCTGCGATGCCTTGATCCATGCCGGTCGCCACGAAACCTTCGGCATGATCATCATCGAGGCGATGGCCTGCGCGCGCCCGGTCATCGCGGTGCGTGCGGGCGCCGTCACCGAACTCGTCGGCGCGCCGGTCGGCATCATCGCCGAGCCGGACGATGCGCATGCGCTCGCCGCAGCGGTGCGCACGCTCTACGCCAGCGATCATGAAGCGATGGGTGCGCTCGCGCGCGGTCGCATCGAACGCGATTATCTGTGGGAACACACGCTGCCGCGCCAGCTGCAACGCTATGCCGAACTGACGCGTGCGCATGCCTCCACGCGCAGTCGGGCGGGCATCAGTCCGCCGGTCGCCGAAACATGAGATCGCGTTTCGCCGGATGCGTCTCTCCTGCCGGTTCCGGCGAGGAATCGCAGCCGAATGAAAGCGCGACTGCGCATCGCGCTGCAGTCGCCGACGCGCCATCGCCACAGAGATCATTGGCGGGCAGCACACGACGCATCCTGTGCATCGCGATCCACGATGTCGCTCCGGCGACCTGGCCGCAGTGCCGGATTCTGCTCGATCTGCTCGACGAACTCGGCGCGCCTGCGCTCACCTTGCTGGTGGTGCCGGATTATCACCACCGCGGCGCGATCGACGCGGACGCCGACTTCGTGCGCGCGATCGAAGGCCGTGTCGCGCGCGGCGACGAGCTCGCCCTGCATGGCTATTTTCATCTCGATGATGGCGCGCCGGTGCGCGGTCCGACCGACTGGCTGCGTCGGCGCGTGCTGACCGCCGGCGAAGACGAGTTCGCGGCCTTGACCCGCGCCGATGCCGCCTCGCGCATCGCTGCCGGACTGGCGCTGTTCGGTCGTCTCGGCTGGCATGCACGCGGCTTCGTCGCACCGGCCTGGCTGCTCGGCGCAGAAGCGCGCGCAGCGCTCGACGGCACTTCGCTGCACTACACGAGCAGCCACACGCATCTGGAAATCTGCGCGCAGCAACGACGCGTTCGTGCGCCGGTCATTTCCGCGTCGGTGCGCAGCGCGTGGCGGCGCTGGAGCAGCAAACGCTGGCTCGCCTTTGCGCGTCGCGCCAGCGCGAATGCGCCGCTGCTGCGCGTTGCGCTGCATCCGGCCGATGCCGCGCATGCGGACGTGCTCGATGCCTGGCGACGCCTGCTGCGCAGCGTGCTCGATACGCGCGTGGCGCTGACCAAGTCCGCGGCGCTGCGGCTGCAATCAACAGAGATTGCAATGGCGAGACGGCAATGAAACGACGCGCGCTGTGGCTGCTCGCGCTGCTGGCGATCGGAGCCGGCCTGTTCGTTCCGATCCTGCTCGGCGGACACGCCGCGCTCGCCAGCGCGGAGGCTATTCCGATCGGCGGAATGCTCGGTCTGCTCGCGCTGGCGCTGGCGAGCGCGACCGCGCGCGCAATCAAGATTCGCATCCTGGCCTTGCGCTTGGGTCATCGTGTCGGTTTCGTGCGCGCACTGATTGCCGCGTTCGCCAGCGACGCCGCCTTCCAGGCGACGCCGGCCGGCGCCGGCGGTTATCCCGCGACCGTGTTGTTGCTGCGCCGTGGCGGCCTGCCGGTATCGGCGGGACTCGCGTTGTCGGCGGCCGATCAGGCGCTCGACACCTTGTTCTTCGCCGCTGCGTTGCCGCTCGCCTGTGCGTTCGATCTCGGCGACACGGTGCCGGCAGCGTGGCATGCGCTCGCATTCGTGCCGACGGCCGCGCTGCTTCTGATCAGCGCCGGTTTGCTCGCGGCGTGGCGCATGCGTCGTCGTTGGTGGCCGGTGCTGCGTAGCGTGCTGCTGCGGCTGCGCTGGTTGCGCCAGCGTCGCGAACGCCTGCGCGGCTTCTTCGCGACCTTCGCGGCCGACCTCGCACGCTTGCGCCGCGGCTCGCCGATGCTGACCGCGGCACTCGTGCTCGTCGTCGGCGCGCAATGGATTGCGCGCTACGGTGCGCTCTGGTTCGCCCTCGTCGTGCTCGGACATGCCTTGCCGTTCGGACTGGTCTTCGTCGCGCAGTCGGTCGCCCTGCATGCGGCGCAATGGACCGGCGTGCCCGGCGGTATCGGCGGCGGCGATGTCGCACTCGCCGCGGCCTTGTCGCCGTGGGCGCCGCTGGCCGTACTCGCGCCGGCCCTGCTGCTGTGGCGATTGACGACCTTTCACGCGGTGCTGCTGTTCGGCGCGATCGCGTTCGCCTGCGATCGACGCGATATGTCGGCAGGCTCGACCGAGCTGGTCACGCAAGGCAGCGCCGGCTGAGCGCGTTCCAGCTACAGCGCGGTCGCTGCCCGGTTGTCACCACGCCCTTCATTCAATCGACTCACGACAGCCTGCGCGAGAAGTCACCGCGTTGTGTATCGTTGCCGGATATCGATCACCTTCCCTGCCGATGCAGTGCGCGAACAGCGCCAGATTCGGTGCGCACCGGAATTTCGCATGGCCAAGATCTACGACCGCGCCTATTACGAGAAGTGGTATCGCAACGCGCGTCATCGCGTCGGCTCGCGTGCGGAGCTGACGCGAAAGGTTGCGATGGTGGTTCATCTGGCCGAGTACTACCTCGGTCGGCCGCTGCGCAACGTGCTCGATGTCGGCTGCGGCGAAGCACTCTGGCGCGCACCGCTGTTGCGGCTGCGACCCGGCATCGCCTATCGCGGCCTCGATTCGAGTGAGTATGCCGTCGCGCGCTATGGGCGCACGCGCAATATCGGTCTGGCAACCTTCGGCCAGCTCGGCGAACTGCGTTTCGACACGCGCTATGACCTGATCGTCAGCAGCGATGTGCTGCACTACGTTCCGGCGGCGGAGCTGCGTCGTGGTCTCGGCGGTTTCGGCGATCTGCTCGAAGGCGTCGCGTTCCTGGAAACCTTCACTTCGCGCGACAACGTCTCCGGCGACTGCACGGGTTTCATCGCGCGTTCGCCAAACTGGTATCGCGCGGCATTCCTCGAAGCCGGCCTGCTCTCATGCGGCTCGCAGATGTATCTCGGCGCGCGTCTGATGCGTTCGGTCGCGGCGCTCGAATGTCTTTGATGCGGATGTGGTGCGCGCGTTCGAGGCCGGACTTGGCGCAGGCGAGATCGAGGCCGGCTTTCAGATCAACGGTTGCGTGCCGACGACCTCAAACGTTCTCACGCTTGCGCTGACGGTCGGCACGCTTGTCGACGAAATGACGTTCGATTCTCACCACCAGGCAACCGACCAGACGCGTCGCTCTCAGCAACTGCGTGTCGCTGACGCCGAGGGTTTCGGACCAGTAGCGCACGGAATGCCAGTTTTCGACATCGACGCGAGCGGTATCGCAAACCCCTTTCGCCAGCAGCGGAGGCGCCGACGCCGTATCGCGGTCGGCAGCCGCAAACGTCACGGGTTGTCGTTCACTGACCAAGAGAGCTCGATTCATACGTCACCCTGTCGCAACTTTTCCGGCAGCCTCTCGTGAGGCGCCATGCGCGGATCGCATTTGATCCACTGGCCAGGTAGCAATCAAATGCCGTGCCAGGGAAAAGCTCCTTAGCGTGAAGCAGCTCACAATTCCGGCGACGAAGCCACGCAGCCGCCGCTGCGAACGTCAGCGCGGGACGAGGCGGACGCTTTCAATCGCCCACAGCGGATCGATCCCGTGACCGCTGAAAACGAAACACAGATCGTGCGCAGCCGACTGCAGCGGTAGCGCTGCCTGCAAGCGGCTGAGGCCCGGCGTCGCGAACGCCGGATCGAGCGGCAGCGCCGCGAGGGTCGGTCCGCTGCAGCTGTCGAGCTTGATCAGCAGTTCGCCCTGCCTGCCCGACGGCAGCGGTCGCGGCACGATGTTCGCCACGTCCCTGCCGAGCTGGAAGTTGTAGGGCAGCTGGCCGACCGTGACCTCGATGCCAGCAGCCGCCGCCAAGGGCGCCTGCGGCCAGATCCAGCACGGATCGAACAGGTCGACATTGAAGAACGCACGTGGCCCGCTAGCTGGTGCGTCGTCTTCGAGGCGCAAGGTCAGGCCGCCGCGGCATTGCCTCAAGGCTTCGCTCGAGCGCCGCAGCAGATGCTCGCGGCTGAGATCCAAGGTGACGACATCGCCGACGCGACGCGCGTCGAGAAACGCCGCGGCGCGCAGGTTGGCCGTCAGTGGCAGCCGCAGCGGATCGCGATACAGCGGCGACGCGGCATCGGGCTCGCGGCCATCGGTCGTGTAGCGAATCGGCAGCGCGACCTGATTGGTCAATCGCACCGCGACCTCGGTCGAGCTGCCGTCGTAGTCGACCGCACTGCGCACCTCGAATGCACTCGCGGCAGCGGCGACGCCGAGCGCGCGGTAGCGGTCGAGTTGCGGCACCAGGCGCGCGACGAACCCCGACCAGCCGTGCGCGGACGGCGGCGACCACAGCACTTCGGCGAGCGCGGCCAGACGCGGAAACGCAGCATGCTCGACACGCTCGGGCGTGCGCATGTGTTCGGTCCACAAATTCGCCTGCGCGCCGAGCACGTGGCGCGCTGCAGCCGCATCGAGCCCGGCCGGCAACGGATCGTAGGCATAGAGGTCGGCCAGGCTGCGCACGCTGGGGCGGCCGGCCGGCTCGTCGGCGCCGTCGCCTTGCAGATGATCGAGGTAGACCTCGGGATCGGGCGACATCACCACATCGTGCCCGGCACGCGCGGCCTCGATGCCGCCCTTGGCGCCGCGCCACGACATCACGGTGGCGCTCGCCGGCAGCGAGCCTTCGAGGATCTCATCCCAGCCGATCAGGCGGCGGCCGCGCGCGTCGAGCATTTTCCCGAGGCGCGCGATGAACCAGCCCTGCAGCGCGGTTTCGTCAGCGAGTCCGAGCGCGTGCATGCGCGCCTGCACCTGCGCCGAGGCTTTCCACTGATCCTTGACCGCCTCGTCGCCGCCGATGTGGATGTAGGGGCCCGGAAACAGCGAGACCACTTCGTCCAGCACATTCTCGACAAAGGTAAAGGTGGAATCGTCCACATTGAGCAGGTAGCTGTGCACGCCCCAGTCCGGCGACACCACGGGCGTGTCGCCGGCTGAACCCAGCGCCGGATACGCGGCAATCGCCGCCTGCATATGGCCCGGCATGTCGATTTCCGGAACGATGGTGACGTAGCGCTCGGCCGCGTAGCGCACGATGTCGCGAATCTGCTCCTGCGTGTAGTAGCCGCCGTAACGCAGTGCCTGACCGTTCGCATCGACACCGGCCGCGCCGGCCGGGCGACGCCACGCGCCGACCTCGGTCAGGCGTGGATAACGCTTGATCTCGATGCGCCAGCCCTGATCGTCGGTCAGATGCCAGTGCAGGGTATTGAGCTTGGCCAGCGCGATCTGGTCGATGAAGCGCTTGATGAATTCCGGCGGCTGGAAATGCCGCGCCGAATCGAGCATCGCGCCGCGCCAGGCGAAGCGCGGGCGGTCGCGAATCAGGACATCGGGCACATCGATCGACGACACCGGTTCGACCTGCTGCGTGAGTAACTGCCACAAGGTCACGCTGCCGTAGAACAGGCCGCGCGGTTCGGCTGCGCTGACGCGGATTAGATGATCGTCGACGCTGAGTTGATAGCCCTCGCCCGCGGGCACACGCGTATCGGTGGGTTCGAGCGCGAACACGATCGCATCGCGCCAGGCGCCCGCGCCGAAAGGTTGAACATCGAGATGAATCCCGCGCGTCGACTGCAGCAGGTCGGCGAAGCGACGTGCGATACCGAGCGCGGCCGGATTGCGCGCATCGACGACAAGGGTCGCACCCTGCCGCAGATGGAAACTGCCGTGATGCGGTTCGACCCGAAGCGGCTGCGGGACGAGTGCAGGAGCGCTTGCGGGTTTTCGCATCGGCGCTGTCGAGCCGCATGCGATCAGCGTGGCGAGGCTCGCGATCAATGCGAGACTGCGAAGAGCGCGTGCGACGCGCGGCTTGAGGACGTGGTCGATCATCCGCGCGAGTTTCTCATTGAAAGGCTGCGCCGTCCTCGGCGGAGAGACGTTGATCCCGGCGTTCGGCGCAATCACGCTAGGGTGACGCGGACCGACTTGCCTTGCGAGCGTAAAAAAGCGGATCCGGACTCGGTCCGGACCCGCCAAGCCATCGCTCCGAGGCGACGTCAGAAATCGAAGTGCAGGCTGGCCATGTAGCGACGGCCGCTCTTGTACTTGCCGGCGAGCAGATCCTTGCTGCCCAGATACTCGTAGTAGGTTTCATCGAGCAGGTTCATCGCATTGAGATTCAATGCGAGGTGCTCGTTGAAACGCCAGCTCGCCGATGCATCCAGTTCGGCGTAGTCATCGACCGACGCGGGCGGTGCGCCAGCGACGTAGCCGCCTGCGAGGTAATGACTGCGCCAGCCGTAGGTGATGCGTGCGCTGAACGGTCCCTTCTCGTAGTACGGGCTGATGTTGAACGCGTTCTTCGAGTTGTACGGCAGGTCCTGGCCGCTCTTCGTGCTGCCGTCGGCATAGGTGTAGTTGGCGAACATGCCGAAACCGGTGTCGGCGAACGGCTGCTGATAGCTCAGCGTGAAGCCCTTCACCTTCGCCTTGCCGCCGTTGAGCGGACGCAGCACGCTGTAGTCGCAGAAGCCGTCCGCATCGCAATTGCCGAGATGGCCGTCGACGTAGATGCGCTGGTAGCCATCCGGGTCGTTGGTGCGCTGCGAATTGAACTGGCGTTCGATGTGCGAGTCGGTGGTGATGTAGTTCTGCACGTCCTTGTAGAACACCGACGCCGCGATCACCGACTGTTCGGCGAAATACCATTCCGCCGAAAGGTCGAAGTTCACCGACTTGTACGGATCGAGATTGGAATTGCCGCCCGATCCGGTCAGCACCGTGTCATTGAGGAAGGTGTTGTTGACCTCCTGGTTGTACGGCGCCCATGCGATCACCTGGGCGACCGCGCCGCGCAGCACGAAGTCCGGCGCAAGGTCGTAGGCGAGATTGAACGAGGGCAGCACGTTGTCGTGCGTGGTGCTCGATTTCTGGTAGCTGCCGTCCGGCGGCGGATACGTCGGCGTGCCGCTGTAGCTGTAGCCGGCGCTGTCGATGTCCGTGCGCACGAAGCGCAGGCCGAAGTTGCCGTGCAGCGCATCGGTGCCGAAGTTCAGCTGCGCATACGCCGCATCCGATTCCTGCGTGACCGAGTAGGTGTTGTTGAGGAACGAGGCCGGGTCCGGCGAAGTGCCGAGCGGGCTGTTGCGCACCCAATTGATCACGTCGTTGAAACTGGTCTGTACGTGATGGCGCTGGTCGTTGGCGAAGCCGTTGAAACCGTCCAGGATGTCGGTCAGCCCGTTGAATCCGATCGTCGCCAGATCCGCCGTACGCACGCCGCCGTAGATGAAGAGCGCGCGATCCTCGTCGTGCTTCGCGTAACGCACGCCGACCAGCAGCTCGTTGATGAAACTGTCGAAGTGCTTGCTGAAATCGAGCTGGCCGTAGACGTCCTTCGCATGGGCCGGCCACTTCGCGAAGTTGCCGCCCCAGCCGCCGCCCGGCGTGTCGCCGTCGTGCCAGTTGGCCGGGTCCGCTGCCGCCGCCGAGTTGTCGAAGGTGATGCCGTGATGGATGTCCCAGGTGTAGCCGCCGTTGTAGTACGGCTCGATGAAGGCCTGCGCGTTGCTGGCGTCGTCCGACTTGCTCTCGCCGATGTTGCCGGCGAGCGTCCAGCCTTCACCCTTGTAGGTGCCGGTGAGATCGAGGCCCTTGGTGGTGACCGTCGAGATGCGCGCCTGGTTGTCGAGATAGGTATTGACCGGACCATTGCCGCCGTTGGACTGCAGACCCGGACAGGTCGGATCGTCGTTGCCGCAGGAATGACCGCCGGTGATCAGGCCGTTGCCGCCTGGAGTCAGGCTGGTGATGTTCTGCGGCGTCTGCGAGGTGAAGCCGTACATCGACTGATTGAAGTTGTCGAACTTCTCGCGCACGTAGAGGCCTTTCACATCGAGCTCGAACTGCTCGCTCGGCTTCCACTGCATGTTGAGGGTCGCGCTGTCGCGCTTGCGCGTCTGCTGGAAGTACGCCGCGTTGATTTCCTGCGGCATCATGTCGGTCGGTTTCAGCGCGCCCGAGGCGAGCCCGGCGGCGATCACCGGATTCGAGCTCAAACTCGACACCGGGCTGTAGCCGAATACTTCCTCGCCCTGGCGGTCGACCTTTTCCTCGTAGTGCTGCGCCGAGACGGAAACGCCGAACGTGCTTTCCGGATTCTTCCAGCTGTACAGCAGGGACGCGTTCGGCTTGGTCGAGTCGGACTGGTCGCCGTAGGTCGCGCCGACCGATCCGCTCAGCGTGTTCGCCGCCAGATCGAGCGGCTCGCGCGTGTGCATGATGATGGTGCCGCCGACGCTGCCTTCGGGAAGGCGCGCTTCTGGAGATTTATACACTTCCAGTTTGCCGAGAATTTCCGGCGCCAGCATGGTGTAGTCGAAGCCGTGGTTCGGCTGCTCGCCGTAGAGCCAGGTGGTCTGCGCGACCGGATGGCCGTCGAGGAAGGTGAGGTTGAGGCTCGGATCGGTGCCGTTGATGCTGACCCGCTCGCCCTGACCGAAACGGCGGTCGATGGTGACGCCGGGAATCTGCGACATCGCCTCGGCCACGTTCGTGCTCGGGAACTTGCCGATGTCCTCGGCGGTGATCGCATCGACCACGGCGTCGGCGTCGCGCTTGGTCTCGAGCGAGCGCTTGAGGCTCTCGCGGATGCCGTGCACCACGATCGTGTCGAGTTGTTCGGCGTTGCTGGCGGACGAATCCTGCGCAGGTGCGGCCGGTGCCGCGGCAGCCGCCGGTGCATCGTCCGCACGCGCCGTGGCGGCCAGGGCGAAGGCGGCGAGAATGCTCGCCGACAGTATGCTTCTTGAAAACTTCATGACGTTCCCCCTCTAGGTGATAGCAGCTGCGGTTGCGTGGCGCGTGCCGCCGGTTCGTTTGCGTCCCTCATCGCGAAGCTCCAGAAAACCATCACGCCGCAGCGAGGCCATCCGCGCGTCGGGCGCGGATCGCATTCGCAGGACGGTTGAAATACCAGCTCGCCGCGCCGATCACGCCGAGCTGCGCGTGATCGATCAGTCGCACCGGTGTGCGCGCGAGTGCTTCACGCATCGCGCCCTTGTCGAGAAAGCGTTCGACGAAGCGGCTCTGCAACAGCAGCGGCTTCATCTGCGGCAGCACGCCGCCGGCGAGCAGGATGCCGCCCTGCGCGCCATACAGAAGAGCGAGGTCGCCGAGGATGCTGCCGAACCAGGCGCAAAACACATCGACCGTTTCGATCGCCAGCACATCGCTGCGCGCCAGCGCCGCCGCAGTGATCGCAGCCGGCGTCAGCACGAGCGCAGGCGCGCCATGCAGCGCGCGGATCGCCGCATGCAGGTTCACCAAGCCGGTGCCGGAGAGCACGTCCTCGATCAGCACGCGCGCACCGCCTTTGCGCAGTTCGTGCAGCAGGGCGATTTCGAGTTCGCTGTCCGGCGCCAGGGTCGCCTGCCCCGCTTCGGTAGCGAGCACGATCGCGCGCTGCGCCTGCGGAATGCGCACGGCCGCACCGAGCCCGGTACCGGGACCGACGATCAGCACCGGGCCGTCGACGCTTTCGTCCGGACCACTCAGCAACGTGGCCGCCGCGGTGTCGATATGGCCGATCGCGTGTGCGGCGGCTTCGAAGTCGTTGACGATCGCAAGATCGCGCAGGCCGAGCGCGTTGCGCAGGCCCGAGATCGACACCGTCCACGGCAGACTCAGATTGATCACCGCATCGTCGATCACGTAGCCCGCAATCGCCAGCGCGAGCCGATCGACCGAGGTTTGCGCATGCGTGTCGCGGAAGCGCTCGATGATCGCGACCAGACTCGGAAATTCCGAGCAGGCGTATTTCTGGTAATGCGGGATCGCGAACGTGGCAGCGCCATTCGCCGCCGGCTCGACCAGCGCGATGCGCGCATGGGTGCCGCCGACATCGGCCGCGATCAGCGGCGCGTCATCGCGCGAGAACATCTCCTGGGCCGCCCCGTTGTCCACCCGCCATTCCCCGCTGCCGATGCCGAAACCGAACTGTCACGAAGCTGTCGGCGCGGAGTCTCCGGCGGAATGACAACGTTGTCAACTTGCACTGCAAAATGACCCGGAATCGAAACGCACGTATGGTTCTGCGCCAGTGGAGTGCTGCAAGATCCATTCGCCGACGGCCCTCTTTTGGCGGCTCGTTTGTGCGAATTGTCGACCTCGCGCATCTCCACGACGGCAAATGACAACGTTAGGCGCGCCGGAACGGTTCAAGCCAGCGTATCGTTGCGACCGCCGCTCATTGCGAAGTATCAGGGGAGTAGCCGGATGTCCGTCGTTGCCAGCGCCACGCAGAACTCGCGCGATTACCGCACGCCGATGATCATCATCGGCCTGCTCTTCTTCATCCTGGGTTTCGTCACCTGGCTCAACGGCCCGTTGATCCAGTTCGTCGAACTCGCCTTCGATCTCGATACCGTCAACGCCTTCCTCGTGCTGACGGTGTTTTATCTTTCCTACGTCTTCCTCGCGCTGCCGGCCTCGTGGATTCTGCGCGGCACCGGCATGAAACGCGGCATCGCGCTCGGTCTGCTCGTGATGGCGGTCGGCGCCGCGGTGTTCGGCGAGTTCGTGGTGCGTCGCTGGTATCCGGGCGCGTTGAGCGGATTGTTCGTGATCGGCGCCGGACTCGCCGTGCTGCAGACCGCGGTGAATCCCTACGTCAGCATCGTCGGACCGATCGAGAGCGCGGCGCAGCGCATCGCCTTCATGGGCATCTGCAACAAGGTCGCCGGCATGCTCGCGCAACTGGTGATCGGTGCGCTGGTGATGCACGGCATGGGCGATCTGACCGCCCAGGTGCATGCAGCGGACGCGCCGACGAAAGAGATCCTGCTCAACGCATTTGCGGCGCGCATCCATGTGCCGTATCTGGTCATGGCCTGCGTGCTCGCGGTGCTCGGCATCTGGGTCGCGAAATCGCCGTTGCCGGATATCCGCGCAGCCGAAGCCAATCGCGCCGGCGATACCGCGAAGGGCTTGCTCGCCTATCCGCATCTGTGGCTCGGCGTGCTGTGTCTATTTGTGTACGTCGGCGTCGAAGTGATGGCGGGCGATGCGATCGGCACCTACGGCCGCAGCTTCGGGCTGCCCGCGGACGAGACGAAGTTCTTCACGTTCTTCACGCTGTTCGCGATGCTGCTCGGCTACCTGCTCGGTCTGCTGCTGACGCCGCGATTCATTTCGCAGGCGCGCTATCTGGCGTTGTCGGCGCTGCTCGGCGGTGTGCTTTCGATCGCGGCCTATCTGACTCACGGCTACGTGTCGGTCGGCTTCGTCGCCGCGCTCGGATTCGCCAACGCGATGATGTGGCCAGCGATCTTTCCGCTCGCGATCGCCGGACTCGGCCGCCTCACCGAAACCGGATCGGCCCTGCTCGTGATGGGCATTGCCGGCGGCGCGATCATTCCGCAACTGTTCGCGCTGCTGCGCGAGCATCACGATTTCCAGCTCGTGTTCGTCGCGATCATGCTGCCGTGCTATCTGTACATCCTGTTCTACGCGCTGCGCGGCCACCGTGCCGGGGGCGCCGCGCAACGCTGATGCGGCGCGATTTTCCAAGCATCGGCACGTCCGCTAGGATGCAGGCAATCCGTGCAAGGCCGCCCCGTTGAATCGACCCACCATCAAGGATGTCGCGCACCGCGCCAAGGTGTCGCTGAAAACCGTTTCACGGGTCATCAACAACGAAACCTCGGTGCGCGAGGCGACGCGCGAACGCGTCCGCCGCGCGGTCGCCGAACTCGATTACGAACCGGACCAGTCCGCGCGCAGCCTGCGCAGCGCGACCTCGTATGCGCTCGGTCTGGTCTACGACAACCCGAACCCGTACTACGTGATCAGCGTGCAGAACGGCGTGCTCGCCGCGTGCCGCGACCAGGGTTTCGGTCTGCAGATTCATCCCTGCGATTCGACCGTGCCGGATCTTGCCGACGAATTGCGCGAGCTGGTGCGGCGTGCGCGCCTGGCGGGACTGGTGCTGGCGCCGCCGATGTCCGAACGCATGGACCTGATCCGCTATCTCGCCGCCAACGAGATCAAGTTCGTGCGCATCATCTCGGCTGCCGAAGATCCGAACGACGGCTATCCGTGTGTCTACGTCGACGATCGTGACGCGGCCTACGACATCACCGAACATCTGATCCAGCTCGGCCATCAGCGCATCGGATTTCTCTGGGGCAGCGAAGCGCATCGTTCCAGCCCCGAGCGCTTCAAGGGCTACGAGTCCGCGCTGAAGGCCTACGATATTCCGCTCGACAAGAAACTCGTGATCCCCGGCGACTTCTCCTTCGACGACGGCTTTCGCGGCGCGCGCCGCCTGTTCGCGCTGCGCGAACGCCCGACCGCGATCTTCGGCTCCAACGACGAGATTGCCGCCGGCGTGCTCGCCGCGGCCAAGGCGAACGGCATCGACGTGCCGTACGAATTGTCGATCGCCGGTTTCGAGGACAGCCCGTTCTCGAAACAGAGCTGGCCGGCGCTGACCACGGCGAAGCAGGCCACCGAAGACATCGCGCGTCACGCAGCGCTGCGCCTGATCGCCGAACTGCGCCCGACTGCCGGCGCCGCCGCTGCGATCAATCGCGGCTTCAGTCCGCAACTGGTGATTCGCGATTCGACGGCGCGCGTGCGCATTCCTGCGGCTTGATGACCAACATACGATCGTTACGCGCGCCGTTCGCCGCAACGTTTTCGCGACGTCGCGACGGGTCAATTCACCCCGCGCGATCGCCCTTCCCAGAATGACATTCGCAGTTCCGACTTGAGCACCTTGCCGGCGCCCGAAAACGGCAGCGCTCCGGTGAGCTGAAGACTGCGCGGGCATTTGTAGCCTGCAATCAGATGCTGGCAATGATCGGCCAATGCGCCGAGCGTGAGGCTGTGGCCCGGATTGAGTACCACCACGGCATGCACGGCCTCGCCCCATTCGGTGCTCGGGATTCCGATCACCGCACACGAGGCGACGGCAGGATGCGTCGCGATGGCGTTCTCGACCTCGGCGCAATACACGTTCTCACCCCCGGTGATGATCATGTCCTTCAGGCGATCGACGATGAACACGTAGTTGGAAGCGTCCGTGTAACCAAGATCGCCGGTATGCATCCAGCCGTCGCGCAACGCCTCCTGCGTGGCCGCCGGCTGGTTCAGATAGCCCTGCATCATGCCGGGACCACGCACCAGAATTTCGCCGACCTTTTCGTGCGGACAGTCCACGCCGTGCTGATCGACGATGCGCAATCGCGTATGGCAGAACGGCCGTCCCACCGAGCGCAACCTGCCCTTGAAGCGCAGCGCCGCGGCATGTTGCGACGGCGCCAACACGCTGATCAAGGCGGCCATCTCGGTCATGCCGTACACCTGGTAGAACGCGGTCCCGGGCATCCGGCTCAGCGCGCGATCGATCAGCGCTTCCGAGGCGGGCGATGCGCCATACAGCAGGTTGCGCACGTGGCCGGTGTCGCGCTTGTCGAAATCCGGATGGTCGACCATCGCCTGCATCATCGCCGGCACCATAAGCAGTTCGGTGACGCGATGGCGCTCGATCAGCTCCAGCGCGATTTCCGGGCGGAATGCCGGGGTCATGACGTGAGTGCCGCCGCGCAGCAGCAGTCCGCAGGTCATCATCAGGTCGGCCAGATGAAACATCGGCGCGGCATGCAGGCCGATGCAGCCGTCGGCGAACGGACCCTCCGCCAGCAACGCCAGCCCCGAACTGCAGATGCTGCGCTGTGACAACAGCACGCCCTTCGCCCTGCCGGTGGTGCCGCCGGTGTAGAACACGCCATAGGTCATATCCGGATCGAGACCGGCATCTTCGATCGGCGCATGTTCGTAGATCAGGGCCTCGAGCATCAGGCAGCCGTCGGGCGTGCTGTCGCCGCCGCAGACGATGATCGTGCGCAGCGCGGGACATCCGGCACGCAGCGCCGGCACATGCTCGATGAAATCGGCGCCGACGAACAACACGATCGACAAGGAATCGTTGAGCGCGAAGATGATCTCGTCGATGCTCCAGCGGAAATTGAGCGGATTGGTCAACGCACCGGCCCAAGGGACGGCCAGGTAGTACTCGAGGTAATGATCGGAATTGAATCCGAGCATCGCCACCACATCGCCGTTGCCGACATCCAGCGCACGCAATGCGCCGGCGATGCGCGCGACCCGCGCAGCCAGTTGGCGAAAGGTCCGTTTGCGCTCGCCGCAGATGGTGGCAATCGCGTCAGGTGTTGTTTCCAGCGCGCGATGCAGGCCGTGAGTGAATTGCATGATCGAGTACGCCTGGGTGAGAAGTCGGTGTCGCTCTCAGGCGATCTTCATGATGACCGACTTGGTTTCGAGGTAATGCGCGAAAACGTCCTCACCGTTCTCGCGCCCCCAGCCGGATTGCTTGAAGCCGCCGAAGGGAAGTGCGGGGTCCGGGCTCAACTGGGTGTTCACCCAGACCGTGCCGGCCTGCAGCTTGCGCGCGAGCTGATGGGCCGCGGACAAATCACGCGTGTAGACGTGCGCGGCCAATCCGTAGTCGCTGTCGTTGGCCATGCCGACCACTTCTTCGAGGTCGTCGTAGGGTGTCGCGGTCAGTACCGGACCGAACACTTCTTCGCGATAGAGCGGGTTGCGCACGTCGTCGGTGACGAGAATGGTCGGCTCGATGAAATAGCCGGGCCGATCGATGCGGTCGCCGCCGCTGTGCAGAGCGGCGCCTGCCTTGATTCCCGCCGCGATCTTGCCCTGGATCGAATCCACCTGGCGCTGGCTGATCACCGGCCCGAGCATGCTCGCAGGGTCCAGTCCGGGTCCGATCGGAAAACTTGCGGCGACACGGGCGATGCCGTCCAGCACCTGGTCGAACATCTTGCGCGGCGCGAACAAGCGCGTTCCGGCAAAACATATCTGCCCGGAATTGACGAACACCGATTGCGCAGCGCCGGGAATCGCCGTCTGCAGGTCCGCGTCGGCAAGGATGATCGTCGGCGACTTGCCGCCGAGTTCGAGCGTCACGCGTTTCAAGTCGCCCGCAGCGGTGCGCAATACCTGTTTGCCGACCGTGGTCGAGCCGGTGAAGGAAATCTTCTGGATGCCGCGATGTTCGACGATGGCCTGCCCGGTGCTGCCGTCGCCGAGCACGACGTTGAACACGCCCTTGGGGAATCCGGCTTCGTCGGCGAGCTGGGCCAGACGCAGCGCCGAGAATGGTGTCTGCTCGGCGGGTTTCAGTACCACGGTGCAGCCGGCTGCGAGCGCCGGTGCGAGTTTCCATACCGCCAGCACCAGCGGGAAATTCCACGGCACGATCAAGCCGACCACGCCGATCGGCTCGCGCAAGGTGTAGGCGTGATGGTGAGGGCCATGGATCGCGGGCGACTGCGCCTTGCCGGCGAGCTTGGTCGGCCAACCGGCGAAGTAACGCAGCCACGCCACGGAATACGGAACATCGAGGCTGCGCGAGAACATGATCGGCTTGCCGTTGTCGAGGCTTTCGATGCGCGCCATTTCGTCCGTATGCGCTTCGAGCAGATCGGCGAAGCGATGAATCAGCCGCTCGCGCGCACTGGTCGAAAGATCGCGCCACTGCGGATTCTCGAAAGCGATTCGCGCAGCCAGCACCGCCTGGTCGACCGTCGCTGCGGTGCTGCGCGGAATATGCGCAATCGTCCCGGCAGTGGCCGGATCGTGGATCGCGATGCGTTCGGCATCGGGATCATCGACGAACTGCCCGGCGATGAAATTCTTCGCAGGCGGCAGGCGGATGGTCGGAATTTCCAGGGCATTCGCATTCATGGATTCTCTCGCCTTGTCTGTTGATGACGGCCGCGCACGGCCGCATCAGCCGGTGATGGCGCGGCCGAAGATGCTGCGCGCGATGACCCAGCGCTGCACTTCGTTCGCACCTTCGTAGATCTCGCCGATCTTGGCGTCGCGGTAGATCGATTCGAGCGGGAAGTGCTCGCCGGAACTGCCGAGCGTCTGCACGAAGCCGTACGCACCGCAGGCCTGAATCGCATCGCGGGCGACATCGACCGCGAGTTCCGAGCCGGCGATCTTGGCCATCGCCGATTCTGTCTCGGCCTGCCTGCTGCGGTCGTTGAGCAATGCCGCCTTCTGGTACAGGCTGCGTGCGTTCTCGATGGCGATGGCGTGGTCGGCGAAGCGGAATTGCCAATGTTGGAAAGCGCCGATCGGCTTGCCGAATACCTTGCGTCGGCTGATGTAGTCGGTCGCGTAATCGAACGCGGCCTGCGCCATCGCCACACCGATCGCGCCGATGCCGATGCGGCCGAGCATCAATGCGCCGAGCGCAGCGCGCAGACCCGCACCGACTTCGCCGATGACATGGTCGGCCGGCACGAAGACCTGATCGAAGCGCACGTCCGCGGTCAGTTGCACGTAGTTGCCCATCTTCCGATCCGGATCGCCGACCGTGATGCCGGGCGCATGCATGTCGGCGAACAAAAAGGTCTGACGTTCGCCGCTGCGGCACAGGACGGCGATGTGATCGGCCGCCACCGAATTGGTGATCCAGCGCTTCAATCCATCGATGCGCCAGCCGCCTTCGACTTGGGTCGCCTGCGTGCGCATGTTCGCCGCCGAAAGATCGGTGCTGGCCTCCGGCTCGCTGGTTGCGAAACTGCCGACGAATTCGCCGCGCACCAGCCGCGGCAGGTAGCGCTCGCGCAAACTCCCGCCGGCGCGGTCGAGCGTTTGACCGACCAGGATCGCCTGGCCGTCGTACAGCGCCGATGCCAGGCTCGGCGAGTAGTAGGCCAGCTCCTCCATCACCAGCATGGTCGCGAGCGTCGGAAACTCCAGCCCGCGACCACCGACATCGCTCGCAAACGGAATCGCATAGAGTCCGGCGCGCGCCATCGCCTCGAACAGCGCGTGCGGAAAGTTTTCGCGCGATTCGGGCGTGGTGTTCAAGCGATGCGCGACAGGCCGCACGACATCGTCCGCGAATTGCCGCACCTCCTGCCGTATCGACAGCGCTTCGCCGGGTATCAGCGCATCACTGAAAAGCGCATCGGATTTGCGTGTCGGTGAACTCATGCCCGGGTCCGTCAGCAGCAGCGCGGCAACATCGCGAGTCGAACGAAGGGAGGTCGCTCGAACGCCCGACTAGAAGCGATACGTCGCATCGACTCCGAAGGTGCGGCGTTCGCCGCGCACGATGTAGTCGGCACCGATGGCCGAGCGAAGGTCGACGCCGTAGCCGATGTATTCCTCGTCGAGCAGATTCTTGATGTAGGCGCCGATGGACCAGTGATCGGATTCCCATCCCAGCCGCAGATTGGCGAGCCAGTAGCCTTCCTGGTACAGCCCGCGGTTGTCGCCGACGGCACCGACCGCGCTCGAGGGCTTGGCATTGAATGGCGAAAGCCATGTATCGCCGGTATAGGTGGCGCCGGGCCAGAAATGCAGCGTTCCGTGGTCATTCTTGAACACGACGAGATCGGCTCCGACATTCAAGGTCATATCCGGGGCGTTGGAAAACGCGTTTCCAGCGAGATCGACGCCACTCAGTTCGAGCTCTTGATATTCGCTGTCGAGCGATCCGATGCCGAGATTGACGGTCAACCGGTCGTTGATGCGCGCCGTGAGGTCGATGTCGGCGCCGAACGCACGCGCCTTCGGCACATTGCGCAGGAACGGGACGATGCCGATCACTTCCTGGATCTGCTGGTTCTTGTAGTCGTAGTAGAACACCGAGGCATTCAGGCGCACGCGGTGGTCGAACAGTTCGCTCTTGATGCCGGCCTCGTAGGCGGTCAGCTCTTCCGGATCGACGAAGGTCACCTGGGTCGGTGACGCATACGCGGTGCCGTTGATCGCGCCGGCGCGATAGCCGGTGCTGTAGCTTCCGTACAGCATGACGTCGTGGCTCAACTGGTAGTCGAGAATCGCGCGATAGGTGAACTTGTTCGAGCTGTTGGACAGACTGTCGGGGCATCCCGGCTGACCCGGGCATCGCGTACCGGGCGCACCGAACGCCGGAATCAGCGTGACGCGTTCGACACCACCGTAGTCGAACGCGGTGGAACTGATGTTCAACAGCTTGATCGAGTCCCAGGTGTAGCGCAGGCCGCCGGTCAGGGTCAGCCTGTCGGTGATGTCCCAGTTGGCCTCGCCGTAGATCGCACGCGACCAGCGATCCTGGGTGAAATCATGATGCACGCCGAAACCACTGAACACGCCCGGCGTTCCACCGATCAGGCCGGGATACGGCGGCGGCACGAAGATGTTCGGCGGATCGAAGTACGGCAGGCCGGGAACGCCCTGCAGGAAATTGAAGAAGCGATAGGTGTTGAAGGTCTTGTTCTGATCGAATCCGAAATACGCACCGGCGATGAAGCGCAGCGGTTTTTCGGCATCGGAGGCGATGCGGAAATCCTGATTCAGCTGCTTGTAGTCCGCGTACCAGTTGATCGTGAATTCGTCGATCGGACTGCCGTCCGGATCCTGATCCGCGCGCAGCTTGCCGTCATCGTAGGCGGTGATCGAGGTCAGATTGAACGAGCCGAGCGCGAGCTTCGAAATCAACTCGACGCCTCGCGCGGAATTTTCGTTGTGGCCGACGTAATCGGCTGCGGTCGTATAGAAGCCGTAGCTGTCCGGCCGCTGGTAACCGGTCACCGCATTGACGCCGCCCGGTAATGCGCCGATTGAATAACCGGCTTCCGACGTCGGATCGCTCTTGCCGGCGTAGGCGCGCAGCATGAATTCGAGACGGTCGGTCGGCTTGTACAGAACCGAACCGCGCACGGCGTAGTCATCGGTGGAGCGCCCGTCCGGTTTGTTCGGCAGCGGGTTCGGTTCCTCGCCATCGCCCTTGTTGAACGTTCCCGCGACGCGCACAGCCAGAACGTCGTCGACCAGGGTGGTTCCGATCGCTCCGCCAGCGGTGTAGCGATTGAAATTTCCGTAGCCGGCGCTGAGGTAACCGTCGGTCGGTCCGAACTCCGCCTTGCGCGTGATGATGTTGATCGCACCGCCAACGGTGTTGCGGCCATACAGCGTACCTTGCGGTCCCTTCAGCACCTCGACGCGCTCGAGGTCATACAGATTCATGCCTTGCGCGAAGCGCGCGCTGAGATAATCCTCGTCGAGATAGACGCCGATCGGCGATGCCTGATTCGAATTGAATTCGTTGGCGACGGAGACGCCGCGCAAGGTGAAGTTGGGCTGGTTCTTTCCGAACGGAGAGCTGATCTGAAGATTGGGTACCTGCGCCGCGAGATCGGAAGTTTCCACGATCCCGCGCGACTCCAGCGTATGCCCGTCGATGGCGTTCATCGCGATCGGCACATTCTGGATATTTTCACTTCTCTTCGTCGCCGTGACGACGATGGTCTCCATGCGTTCGACGTCTTTCGCCGGCTTCGCGGGCGCTGCATCGTCGGCAGTCGTCGCCTGCGGATCGGTTGCGGACTGCGCCTGCGCGTCAGCGACGAGTGTGCTCTGCGGTTCTGCCGCGACGGCGTTCGCGTGGACGACGGCGGTCAATGCCAAAAGCGAAGCGCTGAGACTGAGCAGATGCTTGCGACTCATGATCATTCTCTCCCCGGACGAACCAATTCTTGTTGTCCGAATATCTGCCTCGTCGCACGTTTTCGGCCCATACCAAAGGCGGGGAATCGAGGATCAACCGCAGCACTTCATCGCGCAGAACGATTCGGATCCTCGTGCAGCGGTCTCACCACGCCGCCAGATACAGCAGGTAGAGTCCGGTCGCGGCCCAGGCACCGTGCAGACAGACGAGCACGAACGGCGGCCTGCCCGGGAACACTGCGCGGAACAACGCCAGCGCTCCGAGCAAGACCGCACTGAGCATTCCGAACGCCCACCATGCGAAGGACGTCGTCGCCGTTCCGCCGTGCAGGTTGTGGCCGAACAACAGCGCCAGCGAGCCGAGCGCGAGCAGACCGTGGATGGAACGCAGAGCTCGCGGAACACCTGCTCGCAACGCAACCATCAAAACCATCGCGATGCCGCCGACGGCCACCGCCGCGAACGCGGCGAATATCCATTGCATGAAAGTCATTTCAGGCCGCCATGTATCCGCCATCCACGACGAGCTCGGCTCCGGTGATGTAGCGCGAAAGATCGGAGCACAGGAACAGGATGAGTTGCGCCACATCTTCCGGCTCGGCGAAGCGACCGTTCGGAATCAGACTCGCCACGTAGCCGAGCGCTTCCTCCTGCGATTGAGCCAGGCCTTCCTTGATCATTTCCTGCAGGCCATTGATGGCCAGCGCCGTGTTGCCGGGACCGGGATGCACGGAATTGACCCGGATGCCGCTGCCGGCGCGTGCAAACTCCAGCGCCACGGATTTGGTCAACAACGTCACCGCACCTTTGCTGGCCGAATACGCGGCTTGCGCAAACGCACCTGCGAGGCCGAACACCGAAGAGACATTCACGATCGAGGCCGCGCCGTGAACTGCGGCGGTGTGTGCGAGCAGTGGATGCGCCTGCTGGCTGCCGATCCACATGCTTTCGACGTTGATGCTCATGAGCCGGCGAAAATCGGCCAGACTGGTTTTCAGGAACGGTCGCGTCAGCATCACGCCGGCGTTGTTGACGAGCGCATCGAGGCGGCCACCGGCATGCTGGATGCAGACATCGATCACCCGTTTCCAGTCGTCCTCCTGGGTCACATCGTGCGGACGCCCCCATGCCTGCGCACCGAGTTCCCTGCAAAGACGCGCGGTCTGTGCGGCGCCTTCGCCGTCGAGATCGCTCGCAATGACCTTTGCCCCCGCGCGCGCGAATTCCTCGCAACTGCGGCGGCCGAAGCCGCCCGCAGCGCCCGTCACCAGCACCACCTTGTCCGACATCGTCAGCTTGTCCACCGCTCACCTCATCCGAGTTGGTTGTCGAGGCGCGTGGACGCGCCGAATCTCGGCAATGTCGCGCGCAGAATCAGGGCAAGAGGTCGCCATCACCCCAGCCTCAAAGTCCGTGGAAGCGGAAGCTTCCGGCGGCGGCTTCGCGCAACGCGCCCGGCGCCTGAAAACGCGCCCCGAGTTTTTTTGTCAGCGCGTCACAACGATCGATGAAGTCGCGCAGGCCGATGTCGTCGATGGCGGACAGCGGCCCACCGAGGTAGCTCGGGAAAGCCCAGCCGAGAATCGCTCCGAGATCGGCCTCGGCCGGATCGTCGATGACTCCATCGACCCAGCAACGCGCCGCTTCGATCAATTGCGCATACAGCAGTCGCTCGCGGATGTCGTGCAGCGGCGGCTGCACGTCGGAAGGCATCGCATGCGCGCTGATGCTGTCGCGATCCAGATGCCTGGATGGACCTTCGGGATACGCATAGAAACCCATCCGCGTCTTGCGGCCGCGGCGGCCAATGGCCATCAGTCCGTTGAGCACCGCATTGACGTGATGGTGACGATCATCCGCCCAGGCGCCTTGTTCGCGACTGCGAAAGAAATGCGAGGTGTGGTGGACCACGTCCAGCCCCACTTCGTCGCCCAGCGCGAGCGGTCCGAGCGGCATGCCGAGCGCGATACCCGCGTTCTCGATCAGGGCCGGATCGACGCCATCGGCCAGCAGTCGGATGCCTTCGCGTACATAGGCATCGACGCAACGCGTGGTGTAGAAACCGCAGCCGTCGTTGACGACGATCGGCGTCTTGCGGATCTGGCGCACGTAATCGAGCGAGCGCGCCAGCGTCTGTGCGGAGGTGGCCGTGCCGACGATGACTTCGACCAGCGCCATTCGCGGCACCGGCGAGAAGAAGTGCAGGCCGATGAAATTCTCCGCGCGCGCACAGGCCCCGGCCATGTCGTCGATCGGCAGCGCCGATGTATTCGACGCGATGAGGGTGGACTCCCCCACATGCGCTTCGACGGCACTGATCACCTGTCGCTTGACGTCGAGATTCTCCAGCACCGCTTCGATCACCAGATCGCAGCCGGCGAAGGCCTGACTGCCGACCGCTGTCGTGATCCTTTGCAATGCAGCGTCGCGGGCTGCCGCCGACAAGCGGCCTTTCTTCGAATCCGCTTCGAGCGCCTTGGCGATGCCGTCGCGCGCGCGCTCCGCTATCGCCTGATCCTGGTCGACCAGAACCACATCGATGCCGGCGAGCGCCGATACCTGGGCGATGCCGGCTCCCATCAACCCCGCACCGAGAACGCCGAGCCGGTTGACCCGGCTCGTCGACACGACCGCCGGACGCCGCGACAGCTTGTCGGCAGCCTGGCGCGCAAAGAACAGCGTGCGGATCATGTTCTGCGCCACGCGGCCGCGGACCAGGGCGACGAAATACTTCTGCTCCAGACGCAGCGCCTTGTCGATCGGCAGCGACGTGCCTTCGTAGAGGCAACGCAGGATCGCCAGCGGCGCCGGATAGTTGCCGCGCGTCGCGACGTGCAGGTTGCCGTTGGCGGCAGCGAGCACCGCCGCGTTCGCGGGCGCGTAGACGTCGCCACCGGGCAGACGGAATCCGCGCTTGTCCCAGGCCGCGACGGGATCGACGCGACCTTCGCGCAGTGCCGCGCAGGCGGCGCTCAGCAACGCATCCGCCGGCACCAGCGCATGCGCGATTCCCGCCGTCAGCATGGCGGCGGCTGAAATTTCCTCGCCCTGCGTCAGCCAGGGCAGACTGGCTGCGATCCCGATCAGGCGCGCAAGACGTTGCGTGCCGCCGGCACCGGGCAGCAACCCCAGTTTGACTTCGGGCAAGCCGAAGCGCGCGCCGGGCACGTCGGCAACGATGCGATGGTGACAGGCGAGCATCAGTTCCAGACCGCCGCCCAGCGCAGTACCCGGCGCGGCCGCGACGACCGGTTTGCCGCAGGTCTCGATGCGACGGAACAGATCGCCGTAGAGCGCGATCATCGCCATGGCTGCACTCGGCTTGATCGCCGAGCTTGCGAACGCAGCCATCTGCGCGAGGTCGGCGCCGGCCACGAAGCTCGGCTTGCCGCTGGTCACGACGATGCCGTCAACGCCCTCGTCCGCAACGGCGGCATCGAACGCAGCGCCGAGCTCTTTGGCGAGCTCCGGCGTGAGCACGTTGACGGCGCGACCCGGCATGTCGATGGAGAGGATCGCGATTCGATGGTCCCTGCGCGTTTCGATCATGACGTTCAAATCCGTTCGATGATGGTGGCTACGCCCATGCCGGCGCCGATGCACAACGTGATCAGTGCGGTACTCGCGCCGGTCCGTTCGAGCTCATCGAGTGCCGTGCCCAGGATCATTGCGCCGGTGGCGCCGAGCGGATGGCCCATCGCGATGGAGCCACCATTCACGTTGACGCGATCCGGGTCGATGTTCATCGCGTCGATGAAACGCAAGGGCACCGCGGCGAAGGCTTCGTTGACTTCGAACAGGTCGATGTCCGATGCCTGCATCGCCGCTCGCTTGAGCGCTTTCTCGGCAGCGAAGGCGGGCGCCGTCAACATGATCGTCGGCTCCGAACCCACTTCGGCAAACGCGCGGATGCGCGCGCGCGGCTTCAACCCGGCCGCGATGCCCGCTTCGCGGCTGCCGAGCAGGACCGCGCACGCGCCATCGACGATTCCCGATGAATTGCCGGCGTGATGCCGGTGGCTGATCGCTTCCAGATCGGGATAACGCGCAATCGCCAATGCGTCGTAACCGTTGCTCTGACCGATGCCCGCGAACGCAGGTTTCAGCGCGGCCAGGTCCTCGCGCTTGCAGTTCGGACGCACGATCTCGTCACGCTGGAGCAGGATCTCGCCGAGCACATCGCGCACCGCGACCACCGAGCGCGCGAAGCGCCCTTCGTCCCAGGCGCGCGCAGCACGCTGATGGCTGCGCACCGCATAATCATCGAGCTGCTCGCGCGCGTAATGCCAGCGGCTCGCGATCAAGTCCGCGCTGATCCCCTGCGGAATGAAGTGCGCGAGAAACGCGATCGCCGGGTCGACACTCCAGGCGCCGCCGTCGGAAAAAATCGGCACGCGCGACATCGCTTCGCAGCCGCCGGCGACGACGAAGTCGGCCGCACCGGCAGCAATCTTTCCGGCAGCGAGATTGCAGCTCTCGAGGCCCGAACCGCAGAAGCGATTGATCTGCAGACCCGCGGTATGTTCGGAATAACCGGCGGCCAGTGCGGCCAGTCGCGGCAGGCACTGGCCCTGTTCGCCGACCGGACTGACGATACCGAAGATCACATCGTCGACCGCTCGCGTATCGAGTCGATTGCGCTCGCGCAGACTGCCGAGCACGGTGCTGGCCAGATGCATCGCGGTGACTTCGTGCAGCGATCCGTCGGGCCTGCCGCGACCGCGCGGCGTGCGCACATGATCGTAGATGTAGGCGGTCGTCATGGGCGCCTTTCGATGGTGTTGGGCATGCGCATGTCGAAGCTGCTCCTGTGCAATGAAAATGTGTTGTGGAATGCCTGCATTCGCATGGCTCGGCTCGCGTGGCTCAAAAACCGGTCGGCAGGAATTTGTCGGCGTGAATGCGCTCGCGTGGAACGCCCAGCATCGCGAGGCGCGCCTCCACCGCCTCGACCATCGGCAACGAACCGCACACGAAGGCAGCTGTCGCGGCGAAGTCGATCCCGAGCGTCGCATCGAGTGCCGCGGTGACCAGACCGCGCCGGCCTTGCCAGGCGCTGCCGATGGCTTCGTGCGACAGGATCGGCAGCACCGTCACACGCTTCGGCGCCGCGGCCTGCAACTGCTGCAGACGATCCATCGCGAACAGACTGCCGGCATCGCGCGCGCCGAACACGATGGTGAAGCGCGCATGCCGCGTGCGCGCCAGGCGGTCGGCGACGATCGACAGGATCGGTGCGAGGCCGGTGCCGCCGGCGATGCACACGCCATCGCGTTCGTCCGCGGCCACGCCCATCTGTCCGAACGGACCTTCGAGCCAGATCTTGGTGCCGCCACGATTCTCGGCGAACAACCATTCCGAAAACTGACCGCCGGGCAGCCGCTTGATCAGGAAACCGACTTCCCTGGCGCCGCGACTGCCCACCGCCGGCGGCGCGTCGTAGAACGAGAACGAGCGCCGCACGAACGAGCCGGTCACCGCGAGCGAGCAGTACTGACCGGCCTCGAACGGCAGTGGCTCGTCCAGACTCAGACGCAGGTCGACGACCTCGCCCGGCAGACGTTTCCAATCGATCACGCGCGCCGACAGCGTTCTCGGCAGATGCCGCGCGCGATCTCCGAACGCGACATCCACGACTAGGTCGCTGCGCACCTTCGCCTGGCAGGCGAGGATGTATCCGTCCTGCAATTCCTGATTGCTGAGCGGCGACAGTGCGAAGTCCACCATCGGGCTGATGCGTCCGTCGAGCAGCCGGGTCTTGCAGCTCCCGCAGGTTCCGACCCGGCAGTTGTGCGGATAGGCGATGCCTTGCTCCAGCGCCGACAACAGCAGCAGATCGTTGCGGCGCACGTCGAAGGTTTGCGCGCTGCCGTGCACACGCACGCGGCAGGTATCGCTGCGGCTGCGCCGGTGCAGCGCATCCTCCGCATCCACGCTCGCCGGATTTTCACTCAGCACGCGCATGCTCCGATCCTGCGCATCGCTCAGAACGCCAACCGATACGTCGAATCCAGCATGACGTGCTCGTCATTGAGCTCATGCCAGCCGGCACGCACGTTCTCGGCGCGCGCGATCTCGCGTTCCTGCGGCGAGGCGTAGTGACGATCCCAGTGCCGCAGCCGCGGCTTGATCATCGCGAACCAGAGCGGCGGTACGAACGCCAGCAGCACGCACAACAGAAACTGCGGCTGCCTCGGTCCGTTTGCGTCGGGCACCAGTTCGTAGAACGGTTTGTAGCTGTCCTCGTGATGGCCGGCGTGGTTGGTGATCTCCAGCGCCAGGATGCGCACGAAAGGCGACAGGTGATTCCAGGTCTGATGCTTCTCGAAGCGGCCGGGCTTGGCTGAAACAAGGCCGTAGTGGTTGCAGTAATTGAAGACTTCGAGAAAGGTGCGCGGCCCGAGCAGACTCACGCCGATCGCCGCCACGGCGCCACTGGCACCTCCGATCGCATACAGCACCGCGCTGGCGGCGACGAGCAGGCCGACGCGATGAACCCAGCCGTTGCGCAGGTCCCACCACGCGCGATTGCGCTTGGTCCACAGCAACCGCTCCAGTTTGTAGGCTTCGATGAACTGCCCGCGGAACGTGCGCAGCAGATGACCGTAGAGCGTGTCGCCTCGCCGCGCGTAATCGGGATCGTCCGGCGTGACGGTGCGCATGTGGTGCGTCACGACGTGCGTGATTTCGCGCCACGGATCGAAGATCAGCACCAGACCGATGCGGCCCCACCAGCGCAGAAACGTGTTTTCACGATGGAACAACTCGTGCAGCGCCGGTGCGGTGACGACGAACTGCGCGAACAGCATGCTGACGAAGGCGCCGATCGCGGACGACGTCGACTTGAAATGCGCGGTGCCGACGAAGTACGCATACATCAGCAGGAGCGCGAAGCCCATGCCGAGCTGTATCGACACGATCGCGTCGTACAGCCATGGGTAGCGCCGATCGCGGACGGCGTAGTCCGGTTCCAGAAACACATCCAAACAGAGAATGCCGACCAGCACGCCGAGGCCGATCCAGGTGCAATTGCCGGCGAGCCACAACCCATATCCGGTCAGCGCCAGCAGCAAGGGCGAGATCGCGTATTTCAGGTAGTCCGTCATGATCGTCTCCACCGAACGGGCGCATCCAGCTCATCGAGCGCAATTCAGCTTCGCGCAGCACGCAGGCAAACTCCCCAACCCAAAGTTGGGTGGCCGCCGGACAGCGAAGGATTAGCTTGCGCAGGGCAGTCGCGATGGCGCGCTGCATGTTTCCTCTGCAGGGCCACATCCATGCCGTTCGCGCTGACCCAACTCACCATGCCGCTGATCGCGGCGCCGATGTTTCTCGTCTCCGGACCCGAACTCGTCATCGCGGCGTGCCGCAGCGGTGTGGTCGGTGCGTTTCCCGCCTTGAACCAGCGCAGCACGGATGGCTACGAAACCTGGCTGGAAAAAATCGCGGAGGGCTCGAGCGCCGGCCCGCTGCCGGGCGCGATGGCGGTTGCGCCGTACGCGGTGAATCTGATCGTGCATGCGAGCAACACACGTCTGCACGCGGATCTGGCGCTCACCGTCAAGCATCGCGTTCCGCTGGTGATCACCTCGCTGGGCGCGGTGCGCGAGGTCGTCGAGGCCGTGCAGGAATACGGCGGCCTGGTGCTGCACGACGTCACTTCGGTGCGTCATGGCGAAAAGGCGCTGGCCGCCGGTGTCGATGGCCTGATCGCGGTCGCGGCGGGCGCGGGAGGTCACGGCGGAACGCTGAGCCCGTTCGCGCTGGTCGGTGAACTGCGCCAATTGACCAGCGGCATCATCGCCCTTGCCGGATCGGTCAGTCACGGCTGTCACCTCGCTGCCGCCTTGATGCTCGGCGCGGACCTCGCCTGCGCAGGCACGCGCTTCATCGCGACGCAGGAAAGTCTGGCCGCGCCGGGCTACAAGGCCATGCTGCTGCAAGCCAGCGCCAGGGACATCGTCTACACGTCATCGATCTCCGGCATCCCGGCAAATTTCCTCGTGCAAAGCCTGCAGCGCCATGGCATCGATGCCGGCTCGCCGCAGAATCATCACAAGATCGACATGGACGAAGAGTTGAACCACGAGAGCAAGGCATGGAAGGACATCTGGTCGGCCGGCCACGGCGTCGGCATGATCGACTCGATTCCATCGACGGCGGAGCTGTGTGCGCGGCTGCGCTGCGAATATCGGGAAGCGATCGATGTGCTGCGCACTCGCGCTGCCGCATGATTCAGCGCTGCGGCGCCAAGCATCGTCATCCTTTCAGCGATCAACGCGACATCAGATTCAGCGTGCGCGCGCGTGCGATCGCTGCCGCGCGGTTCTTCGCACCGAGCTTGCCGTACAGGTTGTACAAGTGCCACTTCACCGTGGCCACCGATACCGAAAGCCGATCCGCGATCTGCTGGTTGGACAGGCCGGCTTCGATCAGACACAGCAATTCGAGTTCGCGCGAGGTCGGAGTGTCGGTGAGCGGTTGCGATCCACCGAGTTCCGCCTTCAGCCCGAGCGCGTCGTTGTTCGCACCGTCGAGGCCACGACAGATTTCGGCGAAGAAATTTCTTTCCTCTTCGGTGATGAAGGGCCAGTCCTTCGGGCGCGTGTCGTTGATCAGGGTGGAAACGAGATCGGAACGCTCGCGAAACGGACGCAGGTAGTGATGCTTCGCCGCCAATGAAATCGAGCGCGACAGATGCTTCACGGCAGGCGCGGGATTGTGACTGCACTGACTGATCACGGCCTCATCGAGCGCCAGTTCGACCTGATCGCCGACGCGGCCATCGACGCGGGCGCGCGTGGTTTCCGCCGCGACCAGGCAGGCGGCCTGGGTGAGTTTTCCGCTCGCGAGCAGGAGTTCGATCCTGGTCGCTGCGGCGAGATCGCGCAGGCTGTAGGCGGGTTCATCGGCGAGCCCGGCGCACACGGTTTCGGACTGCGCGCCGCTCATGCCGATGTGCGTCGCCTCCAGTTCGGCCTCGTTCAATCGACCGAGCTGGGTCAACCGGCGCGCGATGAAGCACGACAGCATCAGCGACAGTCGCGGCGGATACGCGGCAGCGATGCGGCGCAGCGTCGTCAGCGAAAGCGTCGGCGTGTCGTGACCGGGCCAGAGCTTGATCGCGACGTCGAGGCCGTGCACCGTCGTGTCGACCAGCCCATGCGTCGACGCCTTGCGCAGACCGAGTTGAAGCAGCTTGGCAGCCTGATCGGTCTCGCCGATTTCGAGCGCGCTCCTGGCCGCAAGCAGGCAGATCGATCCGCAGATGCCGGCCGAATCCCCGAGCGCTTCGCTGGCCTTGGCAAGCGTCTCGGTCAAGTCGCGATAGGCCGCCGCGTAGTCGCCCTCGCGCAGGGCAATCAGGCCGTCGATGATGCCCACCCAGGCCAGTCCGTAGGCGCTGCGCGACTGCACGACATTCGACCACGCCTGACGCATCATCCGACGCGCATCGACCAGACGACAGATGCTGACATCATGGATGGCGGCGGCACAGGAAACGGTGGCGACATCGAAGGGGTCATCCGCTTCCATGCGGTTTTCAGGTGCCAGCCAACGACCGGCGGTGATCCGGGCTTCGTGCAGACGGTCGGTATAGACATCGATCGCGATCCGGATCACGTCGATCCGCCGACCGAATGCTGCGGGATCGATCGACGGCGTGTCGCGCTCGGCGTCTTTCTGCAACCACCCGGCAAGACCTGCGAGCTGCTGACGCGCGGCTTCATAGCGGTGATGAAATACCAGCGCCCACACATACCAGTATTCGGTTTCCCAGCCGCCGCGTTCGCCTGCCGCATGCAGCTGCTCGACCCATTGCAGATAGCGGCTCAAATCGCCGCGATCGCGCACGAAGGTTGCCGCCGCGCGCTCCAGTATCGACGCCGCAACCGGCCATGCCTGCGCCAGCAGCGCATAGTCGATCGCATCGCTCCACGCGTTGTTCTGCTCGCACTGCAATCCGGCCCGGCTCAAGATCGCGCGCCGTTCCTCCGCAGGCAGTTTCCGCCGACCGCAATCGAGCAGGAATTCGCGAAACAGAGTGTGCAGGCGGTAGCGACTGCGGTTGCGATCCAGCGGTATCACGAAGATGTTGTGCTTCCACAAGCGCTCGATGTGCGCGGCCGCCTGGTTGTCGCCGGTTGCCGCCGCGGCGAGGTCGACATCGAAATCGCGCAGCAACGACAGCTTCAGCAGAAAACAGCGGAAATCCTCATCGAAGCCTCGCAGCGCCTGTGAGCCGAGCAGGAAGGCCAGGTCTTCATCCGCGCCCGAGAACTGCTCGAGTGCCTCTTCCGGTGCGGGCGCGGCCTTCAGGATGATTTCAACCAGGCGAAGCGCTCCGGCCCAGCCTTCGGTCCGACGCACGATCGTATCGATCGCGCCATCAGACATGCTCGCGCACAGAGTGCTGCCCAGCAGTTCGCGCACACCCTGCTCGTCCAGGCTCAGATCCTTGATCCCGAACTGTCTCGATCCGCCTTTCAGCTGCAGCCGCGCCGCCTGATTGAACTGGTGCATGTTGGTGCTCGCGGCCACCAGATGCACGCAATCGGGCGAACGCGAAACCAGAGTCTCGATCAACTCCGGCATTCTCGCGTCGTCCCAGTAGTTCAAGTTGTCGATGAACAGCGTGGTCGGATCCGGCATCTGCGCAAGCTGCCGGATCAAGGCTTCGATCCGGTCCTCGAGCGGCCCGTCGCGCTCATGCAGAAACCCCATCGGGTCCGTCATTTCATCGCTCAGCCCGAGACGGACTTCGAATACCGTCAGCACGCGCTCGACCGATGCATCGCGGTCGTCCAATCCGAGCCAGCGGCAATTCCCGGCGTGTTCCGCGTAGTGGGAATACAGCGCGCTCAGCAACACGGTCTTGCCGTAGCCCATCGGCGCGTTGATGGTGGTGAATTTGTACGGCGGCCGATCCGGATGTTTGGTCAGCTCGGACAGCGCGTGCGTATGGACCGTCGCAAAGGGAAAGACCGGCGGATCATTCAGCGCGCCCACCACGCCGGGTGCGCGTGGGTTGTCGATGACAGGGGCCTTGAGCCGACGGTTCATTGCATCCCGCCTGAAAAGGTTGAGCGACGTTGCCATGAAGGATAGGTCGAAAAACAACGCAGGAACGATTGTGCGGCGTCCGCGCGCCTGCGACCCAGACTTTGGTTGGGGTTCCCTCGCGCCCGAGCCATGCGACGCACGATGTCAGATGCGTACGGTTATGTACTAGCTCTCTTAATTGATTTGTTCACTATTCCCCGAAGATGAATCGCCGCCCCCTCGAAGTGTGACGCGCTCCACGTAAAACGACTGCGTATGGAGCTTTCACCCGCAATGGCACGATCGATGCACCGGCGCCGGCATGCTAAATCAGGCATGACTGGGGAATTACCATGCATATCGACTTTGTTGAAAAAATCACATTTATAAACACGCAACAGCGCGCGGCAACACGCTTGCTCGGCTTCACGCTCGGCGCCGCACTGCTCGCAGGTTCGCAGCTGGCGGCAGCAGCGCCGGAGCTGGTCTTCGATCGCGGCCTGCCCAATCAGAACTTGAACAACAGCGCGGGCATCGATCGCAGCAATGTCGAGTGGGCGGATGTCGAAACCTCGCCCGAAACACCGTGGCTGCCCGGCGATGATTTCACTCTCGCAGGCAACGGTTCCTATGTGATCAGCACCATCCGCGTGTGGTCGACCGACGATATGGGTCTGAATCTGCGCGGCGGCGTCGCCGGTGGACCGATCAGCCTGATCGCGGACACCTACACCGCAACGCCGGTGACCTATGTCAATGCCGAGGACTACCAGACCGCGGCCGGCGATTTCCTGCCGCTGTACCAGATCGATTTCAGCGTCAAGATTCCGCTCGATGCCGGCATCACCTATCAGTATTTCCTCGATGGACCCTCGACGCCGTCGGGCTCGGACTTCATGGGCGTACATCTGCATGCATCGAACGCAGCCGCGAGCGGATCGACGCAAATGGGCGCGGACGATACCTTCCTGTTTCTCGGCAACGACGGCACCGTCTACACCTGGAACACGATGAACGGCGACGGCACGTATTGTCCGGGCTGCGTCGGCTGGGCCAAGACCAGCGACGCCAATGTGCAGGTTTTCGCCGAACCGGTTGCACCACCGGCGCAGGCGCTGGTGTTCGATCGCGGCTTGCCCAGCGCGAACTTGAACAATGCCGCGGGCGCGGATCGCAGCAATGTCGAGTGGGCCGACATCGAGACCTCGCCTGAAACACCGTGGCTGCCCGGCGATGACTTCACGCTTGCCGGCAGCGGACACTACGTCGTCAAGACCTTGCGCGTCTGGTCGACGGACATGACCGGTCTGAACCTGCGCGGCGGCATCGCCGGAGGCCCGATTGCCGTCGTGCCGAATACGTATACGGTGAGTCCGGTGACGTATGCCAATTCCGAGAGTTACCAGACGGCGGCTGGAGATTTTCTGCCGCTGTATCAGATCGATTTCAGCGTCGACATTCCGCTCGACGGTGGCGTGAAATATCAATACTTCCTCGACGGGCCGGCGACGCCGTCGGATTCGGACTTCATGGGCGCACGCCTGCATGCATCGAATGCGGCTTCGAGTGGATCGAACCAGAGCGGCGCGGACGATACTTTCCTCTTTCTCGGCAACGACGGCACGGTCTACACCTGGAACACGCAGACCGGCGATGGCACGTATTGTCCGGGCTGCGTCGGCTGGGGCAAGACCAGCGACGCCAACGTGCAGGTGTTCGCCGAGGTTGCAGCCCCGCTGCCGCAGGATCTGGTATTCGATCGCGGCCTGCCGACCGCGAACTTGAACAACGCCGCGGACACGGATCGCAGCAATGTTGAATGGGCCGATGTCGAGACCTTGCCCGAAACGCCGTGGCTGCCGGGCGATGACTTCACCTTTGCGGGCAATGGCTCGTATGTGATCAGCACGATCCGCGTGTGGTCGACCGACAACGTCGGCCTGAGCCTTCGCGGCGGCGTCGCCGGCGGCCCGATCAATGTCATCGCGAGCACCTACACCGCGACTGCGGTGACCTATGCCAATGCCGAGAGTTACCAGACCGCGGCCGGCGATTTCCTGCCGCTGTATCAGATCGATTTCAGCGTCAAGATTCCGCTCGATGCCGGCGTCACCTATCAGTACTTCCTCGATGGACCGGCGACGCCGTCGGATTCGGACTTCATGGGTGCACGCCTGCATGCCTCGAATGCGGCTGCGAGCGGATCGACGCAAATGGGCGCGGACGATACCTTCCTGTTTCTCGGCAACGACGGCACCGTCTATACCTGGAACACGATGACCGGCGACGGCACGTACTGCCCGGGCTGCATCGGCTGGGGCAAGACCAGCGACGGCAACGTGCAGGTGTTCGCGCAGCGATTGGACACCGAGACCGTGTTTGCCGACGGCTTCGATCTGCTGCCCTGAGCGTGATTGCAGACTCCGATGCCGTCGGCTGACGATGGCATCGGGTCGGATCTTCGTATAGCAAAGCTGGAGCCGGCGGCGTGCCGGCTCCTTTGCAGGCGTCCAGTTCCGCGGAAGCGAGACGCTCAGCAGCATCCTGCAGGACTACAGTGGTATTTAAGTGGTATGCTTCCAGCAATGGCCGCTGCCACATCCCGCCCGCTCGCCTATCTGCATCTGCGCGATACGCTGCGCCAGCAGATCACGCGTGGCGCGTTGTCGCCAGGTCAGGCACTGCCGGGCGAACGCGAACTGGCCGAGCAGCACGCTGTTTCACGCGTGACCGTGCGCAAGGCGATCGAGGGACTGATCGCGGATGGACTGCTGGTGCAGCGACACGGCTCCGGCACCTTCGTCGGCACGCGCATCGTGCGTGCGTTTTCCCACCTGACCAGTTTCTCCGACGAGCTGCGCGCGCGCGGGCTCGATCCACGCAGCGAAACCTTGACCTGTGAATCCGGAGCGGCGACACCGGACGAATCGATGGCGCTGGATCTCGCGCCGGGCGCACGCGTGGTGCGTCTGCGCCGCCTGCGCTATGCCGGCGACCAGCCGCTCGCGCTCGAACGCAGCAGCGTGCCGGGGTTCGCGCTGGCGAATGCGCGCAGCGTGCGCAACTCGCTGTATGCGGCCTTGGACAAACGCGGCATGCGACCGCAGCGTGCGTTGCAGCGTCTTCGTGCCGTCGCATTCGATGCCGAAGCTGCGCGCCTGCTGCATGTGAAAGCCGGCAGCGCGGGGCTGCTGATCGAGCGTCGCGGCTTTCTGGCCGACGGCCGCGCCGTCGAGTTGACCCATTCCCATTACCGCGGCGACGCCTACGATTTCGTCGCCGAACTGAAGAGCGATCGAGTACCCGAATGACGATGACGCCTGCCGCCGAAAACACCCGCATGTATCGCGAGGTCCGCGAATCTTCCGCGATGATCGCGCGCCAGCTCGACGCGAATGCGTCGGTGATTTCCAAGCTCGCAACCGACCTGCGGCGTGATCCGCCGCGACTCGTCGCGACCGGTGCGCGCGGCAGTTCGGACAACGCGGCGACGTTCGCGAAATACCTGTTCGAGACGCGCCTCGGGGTGACGACGACATCGGCCGCGCTTTCGGTGCAGTCGATCTACGCGGCCGAACAGGATCTCGACGGCGCCTTGTTCCTGGCGATCTCGCAGTCCGGCAAGAGTCCCGACCTCGTCGGCCAGGCCGAAGCGGCGAAGCGCGCCGGCGCGCGTGTCGTCGCCCTGGTCAATGTCGAGGATTCGCCGCTCGCAGAGCTCGCGGATCATCTGATTCCGCTGCGCGCCGGACCGGAAATCAGCGTCGCTGCGACCAAGAGTTTCCTGTGTTCGCTTTCTGCCATTTTGCAGCTTGCGGCAGAGTGGAAACAGGACGCGGCCCTCGGCGCGGCGCTCGCACGGGTTCCTGCTGCGCTCGAAGCCAACTGGCCGCTCGACTGGTCGTCGCTGGTCGACGGCCTCGCCGATGCGCAGAGTCTGTTCGTGGTCGGTCGCGGCCTCGGCCTCGCCGCCGCGCAGGAGGCAGCGCTCAAGCTCAAGGAAACCTGCGGCCTGCATGCGGAGGCGTTCAGCGCAGCCGAAGTGCAGCACGGGCCGATGGCCCTGGTCGGGCCCGGTTTTCCGGTGCTGTTCTTCGCGCAGGACGACGACACGCTGCAGAGCACGCTCGAGGTGGCCGCGAATTTTCGCGCGCGCGGCGCACGCGTGTGGATCGCCGGCGCCGGCGTGGTCGAGAACGCATTGGCGCTCTCCACACCGCTCGATCCGGCCTGCGCCGCGCTGGTCGCGGTGCATCGTTTCTACGGCGCCGCCAACGAACTGGCGGTGCGCCGCGGGCGTGATCCCGATGCGCCGCTGTATCTCAAGAAAGTGACCGAGACCGTCTGATGCTGCGCGCGCTGGTCAACGCAAGGGTATTGACCGACGCCGGCTGGCGCGACGACGTCGCCGTGTTGATCGACGGCGTAACCATTGCCGGCGTCGTGACGCCTGACGACGCGCGCCTGCGCGATGCACAGCACGATGATCTCGATGGCCACTTCCTGCTGCCCGGTTTCATCGATGCGCAGGTCAACGGTGGCGGCGGCGTGTTGTTCAACGACGCACCGGATGTCGACACGATCCGGCGCATCGGCGCAGCGCACCGGCGCTACGGAACCACCGGCTTCCTGCCGACCCTGATCAGCGACGATGTCGAGGTGATGCGCGCCGCCATCGACGCGGTCGATGCTGCGATCGAAAGCGGAATTCCGGGCGTGCTCGGCATTCACCTCGAAGGACCATACATCGCCCCGGCCCGGCGCGGCGCGCACGATGCGGCCAAGTTCCGCGTGCCCGATGCGCGCGAGATCGATCTGGTCTGCTCGCTGCGCAACGGCGTCACCGTGCTGACCCTCGCGCCCGAGCGCGTCTCGCCGCAACTGGTGCGTGAGTTCGCCGCGCGCGGCGTGATCGTCTGCATCGGTCACAGCGCTGCCGACTACGCACAGACGCGCGCGGCCCTCGATGCCGGCGCGCGCGGTTTTACCCACTTATACAATGCGATGTCGCCGCTGCAGGGTCGCGAGCCCGGCGTCGTCGGCGCTGCACTCGAAGACAAGGACAGCTGGTGCGGTGTCATCGTCGACCAGCATCACGTGCACCCGGCTGCGCTGCGCGTCGCGCTTGCCGCCAAGCCGCGCGGCAAGATCATTCTGGTCACCGACGCGATGCCGCCGGTCGGCGCCGACACGCCGACCTACACCCTCGCCGGCGCCACCATCACCTGCCGCGACGGCCGCTGCGAAACCGCTGACGGCGTACTCGCCGGGTCCGCACTGGACATGGCCGGCGCCGTGCGCAATACGGTCGCGACGTTGGGCTTGCCGCTCGACGAAGCGGCGCGGATGGCGGCGCAGTACCCGGCGGAGTTTCTCGGACTCGCGCGCACGCGCGGACGCATTGCGCAAGGATGGCGCGCGGACTTGGTGGAGATGGATGCCGAGTTCGGCGTGCGGCGCAGCTGGATCGATGGAATCGAAGCAGCGTCAACGTGAGGGACATTTCGCTGCGTTGATCGATGGCTTGTGACGCAATCGCGTCCCGAATAGAGCTTTCGCCGACCATGCGGCGGCGAGCGAAACCCGGAAAAGTGTAATTTGCGCCGTTGCAACGAAATAGCGCTATCGTGAGCTGCGCCGTGTCAGGCGGCGGCGCAAAACGACGTAACCCCTCTCGCAAACAGAGCGTCCGATTGGCATGACCCGCCTGGCATCGAGGAGACTTGTATGGATATCGCCGCCGAAATCCACCTTTCACCCACATTGAGCTTGCTCGCCGATCTGATCGGATCGTTCGCAAATCCGAATCCGGAAGACGATTCCGAGCCGCATGGCCCGGGCACACCAGTCGTCCGCAGCGGCACGCTGGCCGAAGTTCGCCACGCGACGATATCGATGCTGGCATGGGCCCAGCACCTGGGCAACGAAACCGCTACGCATCAGGCGATCAACGAGGGCAAGACGATGAAGCAGATGGAGTCCACCTACGCAAGTTCGGAATCCGCCCCGGATTCAACCAAGTCAAAGCCAAGCCCAGGCAAAGACCCTAGCCCGAACGACAACGGGGATCCACATACCGACGGCGTGAAGGGCAAGCAGCCACCGACCGTCGCGATGGAAATCATCGAGCCTGCAATCAAGCGATTCGTGCACGAACTGCCCGGCGATTGCGCAGTTCAGTTGCCGGTCGCAGCGGGCGCGGGCAGCAATCCATGGAAACTTTCGATCGACTCGGGCCGAACTCGGACTTTGGCTCTGCTGGTGGCCGGCGCACAATTCCAGTTTGCCGCTGAAGCGACACGCCTCGGCAGGTTACGCGCTCTCTTTCAATGGGGCGCGAGCGAATTGATCAAGCAGGGCTTGCGTCGCCTCGGGCATGACCCGAGAGCTGGATTGGCCGGTACGTTTTGAATTTTCGCTCCGACAGCTGAAGTCGCATTCTACTTCGCTGCAAAAAGCCGCCGTGCCGTCGGATAGAGGTCGAGCGAAATCGAAGGCAACGCGCGCAATGCTTTGCGCGCATCGCCGATACGGCGATCGGCATCCAGCTGCCGACCGGCATGGTGTTCGCACTCACCGCTCAGCAACTCCGCTTGCGGTCGCCACATCGGATCTGCGTGAGGCGTGCGCTCGATCTCACTCAAGGCCTGCTGCAGCAACGGTGTGGCCTCATCGCAGCGCGACGCACCGATGAGAAAATCGGCATACGGGATCTTCCAGCTGAAGGTGCCGAAGCCACTGGTCGGCGCAATGCGGTCCACCAACTGCACGCTCTGGCGATAATGGGACTCGGCATCCTGCCGATTGCCAGCGAGATCTTCGGCAAGCGCCAGTTCGCGCAAGGCCAGCGCATATGGACGCGATTCCGCTCCCGTGAGGCCCTTCTGCAGCTCGAGCGCTTGACGCGCCATCGCCAACGCCTCATCGAATCGGCCTTGTTGCTCCAGCGTACGTGCGAGGTTCTGCTGGTTCATGACATTGATGCCGGTGCCGTCGTCACCGCGGAATTTCGAACTCAAGTCCCGCTGCAACGCTTCAGCCTCGTCGGTCTTGCCTGAGTAGTAGAGACTCATGCCGAGGTTTTCTTCGACCGACAACGTGTCGGGATGGTCACCACCCAGTGTCGTTTGGAATCGCTCCAATGCGTCGCGGAACAACGACACTGCTTGCACGTAGTCGCGACGATCCAAATGAAGGATCGCGAGTAGATTGAGACTTTCAGCGATTTTGCGATGACCCTCGCTGAGGGATGCCCGGAAAATCGTGAGCGCGTGTCGTGCGAGACGCTCGGCGTCGACAAGGTTGTGCAGGCTTTCGAAAACGGAAGCGAGTTCGAGTTCGGTGAAGCCGACCACCGGATGTGCAACGCCGTATATGTGCTGTCGGATCACCAAAGCCCGTTGCAGCACGCTTTGCGCTTCCGCATAGACACCCGTCGTATTGAGATTCGCGCCAAGGTTCTGCAACGACGAGGCGACTTCCGGGTCATTGTCACCGAGCGCACGTTCGCGTATCGCCAAGGCGTGCCGGAACTGCGCCGTCGCCTCGACCGACTGCCCCCGATTCTGCAAGTTCGTCGCATAGTCATCGACGCAGCGTGCGGTCTCTATCGAATCCTTGCCGAAGCGATGCTCGGCACTTTCCAGGGCTTCACGGAAAGGCGCGCCGGCATCCTCGAAGTTGCCGCGGTCCTGCAGCAGCATGCCGAGGTGGCCCAGACTTTCGATCACGGCGGGATCGTCCTTGGCGAGATTTGCGCGACGCAGTCCGAGCGCATCGCGCAGCAACGGTTCGGCCTTGTCGTAGTCCGCCATCAGCGCGTGGATCTGGCCGAGGCCGTCCATGCTGTCCGCGAGCGTCGGGTCCTTCGTTGCCAGATGCGTGCGCCGCAACGCGAGCGCCTGCTCTGCCAGCGGCAGGGCGCGATCGTAGAGTCCGAGCGCGGTGTAGCTCGACGCGATCGTCTGCAGAAAGCGCGCACGCAGGACCGGATCGCCGACGCCGCGTTGCTCGAGCCGTGCAGCGCCTTGGTCGAGCAGATCCTGTGCGCTGACAGCGGCGCCGCGCGTATGCGTCGGGTCGGCCGAGGCGAACAGGCTGGTGAGGAACTGCGCGACTTCCTGTGCCGCTTCGGCTTCGTGCGCCTTCGCGCGCTCCTGCCACAGCGCGGCGGCGATGGCGATGCTCAAGGCGAGCACGCCGATCACCGACGCGGGGACCGCGATCCAGTGCCGCGCGACGAACTTGCGCGCGCGGTACAAGGTGCTGTCGCGATGCGCTGCGATGGGTGCGCCGGCGAGATAGCGTTTGAGATCTTCGGCCAACGCATCGACGGTGGCGTAGCGGCGATCGGGCTCGCGCTTCAGCGCCTTCAACACGATCGTATCGAGGTCGCCGCGCAGGCGGCGCGGCGGCACCGGCGCGTGTTCGGCGTGCAGCTGGCTGGGCGCGACCGGGCCGGTCGAGTCGAGCACGCGGCGCAGTTCGTCGATCGTCGGCTCGTCGTGCAGACGGAACGGCCGCTGCCCGCTGAGCAGTTCGTACAACAGGCAGCCGAGCGCGTAGACATCGGTCGCGGTGGTGACCGCTTCGCCGCGCAGTTGTTCCGGCGCGGCGTAGGCCGGGGTCAGAGGACGATCGCGCGTCGGCGCCTGCGGCGCGTTTTCATCGGTGCCGTCGGCGAGCAGGCGGGCGATGCCGAAGTCGAGCAGCTTGACGTCGCCGCCGACGCTGACCAGCACGTTCGACGGCTTCAGGTCGCTGTGCACGACGAGCTGGCGATGGGCGAATGCAACCGCGGCACAGACGCCGAAGAACAGGCGCAGGCGCTCGTCGAGATCGCTGACCCACTCGGCGCAGTACTGCGGCAAGGCGACGCCGTCGACGTACTCCATCACGAAATACGGGCGGCCGTCCGGCGTGATGCCGCCGTCGAGCAGGCGCGCGATATTGCGATGTTCCAGGCGGGCGAGGATCTGACGTTCGCGCAGAAAGCGCGCGAGCACGGCGGCGCTGTCCATGCCGCCCTTGATCAGCTTGAGCGCGGCCTGCTGGACGTATTGGCCGTCGGCACGCTCCACCAGCAGCACGATGCCCATGCCGCCGCGGCCGAGTTCGCGCACCACGCGCCAGGGGCCGATCAGCACGCCGTCGAGCGAGGCATTCCATTCGACCCAGTCGGCTGCCGCCGCGCTGCGCGCATCGATCGCGCGCACGGCGAAGGTTTCTCCGGCGGCATCGGCCGCGAGCAGCGCTTCGACCTCGGCGCGCAACGCGGCGTCGTCTGCACAAAGCTGATCCAGCGCTGCGCCTTGCGCAGCGGCCGGCAGCTCGACCACACGATCAAAGATCGCGGTGATCTGTTGCCAGCGCGTGCTGTCCATCCGGGTCGTCCTGCCGTCCGAGCTGCTGTACCAGGAACGCACGCGCCGAACGCCAGCGTCGAAATGCGGTGCGCACGTTGATGTTCTGGAGCTGCGCGATTTCCTCGATCGTGAGGCCGCCGAAGACATGCCATTCGACCAGTTGAGCGGACTCGGCATCCAGCGCCGCGAGATCCGCCAGCGCGCGATCGAGCGCGAGCACCTCGAACAGGTTGCCGCCAGCCTGGGCCGGTTCGGAATCGGAGGTCATTCCGAGGGTGGTGAAGGCGACGTCGCCGCCGCGTTTGTAACGGGCGCGATTGCGCGCGTGATCGACCAGCACCTGGCGCATCGCGCGCGCGGCCAGCGAGAGAAAGTGCGCGCGCGAATAGCCCTTCGCTTCGCGTGCCGAGGCGAGCTTGAGATAGGTTTCGTTGATCAGCGCGGTCGTGTCGAGCGTGACCGGGCTGCCGGCCTGGCGTCTGCGATTGCGCGCGATGCGGCGCAGTTCCTCGTAAACCAGGGCGAACAGCTGGTCGGTCTGGCGCGGGACGGTGTCGGTCGGCGGTGAGTCTGTCATCAGTCGCATCCCCGCGCGGCTCGACGCTGATCGACAGCCGCAGGCCGGTGACTATAGACACAGCTTCGTATGCGGACAAGGCGCAGCGGGGTGCGCCGCGCGAATCGCGACGTCCGCCGATTTGCGCCACCCGAACGCAAAAAGGGCGCCGTCGCCGGCGCCCTTTTATACAAAGCCAAGTAGCTAAACGGCTACTTCGCCTCTTTTTCCATCAGCTTGTCGACGAGGTTCGCGGGCACTTCGTCGTAGTGATCGAACTCCATCGTGAAGTTGCCGCGACCGCGTGTGGCCGAACGCAGGAAGTTGATGTAGCCGAACATTTCCGCGAGCGGCACGAAGCCCTGCACGAAGGCCTGGGTGCCTTTCTGGCCCTGATCGCTGACCGAACCGCGGCGGCGGTTCATGTCGCCGATGATGTCGCCGAGGAATTCCGGCTCGGTGACCACTTCGATCTTCATCGACGGCTCGAGCAGCTTCGGCTTGCTCATCCGATGCGCCTCGCGGAACATCTGCTTGCCGGCAATTTCGAACGCGAGTGCGGACGAGTCGACGTCATGGTACTTGCCGTCGATCAGACGCGCCTTGAAGTCGACCACTTCGTAGCCGGCAATCTGGCCCTGGCGCGATTCGCTCTTGATCGCGAACTCGACCGACGGGATGAATTCGCGCGGGATGCGGCCGCCGACGATCTCGTCGACGAACTGCACGCCCGAGCCCTGTTCACCCGGCTCGAAAATCATCTTCACTTCGGCGAACTGACCCGAACCGCCGGACTGCTTCTTGTGCGTGTAGGTGTGCTCGACGCGGTTGCCGAACGCCTCGCGGAAGCTCACCTTCGGCTTGCCCATGTTCGCCTCGACACCGAGCTCGGTGCGCATGCGATCGATGGTGACTTCCAGATGCAGCTCGCCCATGCCCTTGAGCACGGTCTGCCCGGTTTCCTTGTCCACTTCCAGACGCAGCGACGGATCCGCCTTGGTCATCTTGTAGAGCGCGGTCGACAGCTTGTCGATGTCGTTGCGCGTCTTCGGTTCGACCGACACGCTGATCACCGGATCCGGGAAGCGCATGCGCTCGAGCAGCGCCGGATGCGCCGGATCGGAGAGCGAATCGCCGGTCTCGGTTTCCTTCATCGACACGAACGCGCAGATGTCGCCGGCGCGCACTTCGTCGATGTCCTTGGTCGCGTTCGCCTGCACTTCCACGATGCGGCCGACGCGCTCCTTCTTGCCACGCGTGACGTTGAACAGCGTGTCGCCCTTCTTGATCACGCCCGAGTAGATGCGCGTGAAGGTGAGCGTGCCGAACTGATCGTTGATGACCTTGAAGGCGAGCGCGCGTGCCGGTGCATCGTCGCGCACTTCCTGCTCGCCGATGACCTTGCCGTCTTCGTCGACCATCGAGATGCCGCCGTTCTCGCCCGGGAACGGCATGTAGTCGATGACGCCGTCGAGCAATTGCTGCACGCCCTTGTTGCGATAGGACGAGCCGCAGAAGACCGGCACCAGCTTGCCGCTGACCGCGCCCTTGCGGATGCAGGCCTTCAGCACCGCCTGATCGAACTCGCCGCTGTCGAGCAGGCGCTCGAACGCATCGTCATCCAGCGCGAGCGCGGTTTCGAGCATGTCCTGGCGAAGCTTCGGCAGCTGGTCGATCCAGTCGTTGTCGTGCGTCGCGCTGAACTTCAGGCGTGCGCGCAGATCTTCGAGCGGCACCGTTTCCCAGGTGCTGTCCTTGTCGTCCGAAGCCCAGATGTAGCCGACGCCGGCGACGAGATCGGCCATGCCGGTGAACTCGTCGTGGCTGCCGAGCGGAATCTGGCACAGCAGCGCGTTGGCGCCGAGGCGCTCGCGGATGCCCTTCACGCAATGGCCGAAGTTTGCGCCGATGCGGTCCATCTTGTTGACGTAGCACAGACGCGGCACGTTGTACTGGTCGGCCAGGCGCCAGTTCGTTTCGGTCTGCGGCTCCACGCCGGCGACGCCGTCGAACACCACGACCGCACCGTCGAGCACGCGCAGCGAACGATTCACCTCGATCGTGAAATCGACGTGTCCGGGCGTGTCGATGATGTTGACCTGGTAGCCCTTCCACTCGGTCGAAACCGCCGCGCTCTGGATCGTGATGCCGCGCTTGCGTTCCTGCTCGAGGTAGTCGGTGGTCGTCGAGCCCTTGCCGTCCTTGGTATCGTGCACGTCGATGATCTGATGCTTGCGGCCCGTGTAATAGAGGACGCGCTCGGTCGTCGTCGTCTTGCCCGCATCGATGTGCGCGATGATGCCAATGTTGCGGTAGAGCTTGAGTTCCTTCTGCCTTGCCATGGTGTCGTCTCTCGGAAGTGTGTTTGATGCAGTCGAGCGGCGTCCGCACGAAGGCGTGCCGCTTGCGACGATGAAAAATCGGCGATGAAGCACACGCCGCGCGCCATGCACGGTTGCGTTCCAGGTCGCTCGAACCGGTTGCTGCCGATGCGTGAACCGTCGTCGCGGCATGCACACGAATGTGCCGCGCAGCGCCCACGAATCACGATTGCCCTGCGACATCGTGAGGCCTTTTCCGGCCCAGCGATGCAGTCCTGCTGATTTGGCGGCGGACTTTACACGATTGTGCGGCTCATTGGCAGCATCAGGTGCGCAATCAACAGGTTGATGCACACTAATTTGCCGAGTGGCACGCGTCCGCGACCGCTGTCATTTCGACGCTGAACTCGCGCCGAACATGCGTCGGATCGTTTAACGATAAATAGGCGGTGCTCCAGCTATCGTCCGTGCACAGCTCGCGCGGATGACCCGGTCTAGGCGAGTGGTCTCGGTACTGGCAAGACCGGCGAGCTGACCAAATTCAACCAGATCCGCGACGGCGGCGTTTTCCTGAGGGAGGTGCGCCTGTCGCGGGTTTGCGATTGAAAATCCGCGTTCTGCGGTAGTGATCGCGAGCAACACTTCTGCTCGACCGACGCTTGCCTTTCTGATGTGAATCGAATGCCTTGCGCTGCGCGCAAAGGCGAATGCCATGCCTGTCGCGGTTCGCGCTGCGCGCAAAGGCGAACGCTCCCCCATTGCTGGGAGAGCGTTCGGATAAAGCCCCTGGCGATGACCTGTCGCAGTTCGCGCTGCGCGCAAAGACGAACGCTCCCCCATTGCTGGGAGAGCGTTCGGATAAAGCCCCTGGCGATGACCTGTTGCAGTTCGCGCTGCGCGCAAAGGCGAACGCTCCCCCATTGCTGGGAGAGCGTTCTGATAAAGCCCCTGGCGATGACCTGTTGCAGTTCGCGCTACGCGCAAAGGCGAACGCTCCCCCATTGCTGGGAGAGCGTTCTGATAAAGCCCCTGGCGATGACCTACTCTTGCATGGCTTAAGCCACACTACCATCGGCGCAGCTGCGTTTCACTTCCGAGTTCGGGATGGGATCGGGTGGGACCACAGCGCTAAGGTCGCCAGGGAAGCGGTGCGAGTCGCGCAGTTCTGCGCGGACTCGGCATTGGGACTTGGGACGTAACATTGCGTTTGGTCTTGCTCACAGACATTTCATTGAGGCAGTAAACAAAGCCACTTGGAGTTATATGGTCAAGCCGCACGGCTCATTAGTATCAGTTAGCTCGGCATTACTGCGATACACACCTGACCTATCAACCACGTAGTCTTCATGGGGCCTTTAGGGGACTTGTGTCCCGAGAGATCTCATCTTGAGGCGCGCTTCCCGCTTAGATGCTTTCAGCGGTTATCGCTTCCGATCGTAGCTACCCGGCAATGCCACTGGCGTGACAACCGGAACACCAGGGGATCGTCCACTCCGGTCCTCTCGTACTAGGAGCAGCCCCTCTCAAATCTCTAACGCCCACGACAGATAGGGACCGAACTGTCTCACGACGTTCTGAACCCAGCTCGCGTACCACTTTAAATGGCGAACAGCCATACCCTTGGGACCGGCTACAGCCCCAGGATGTGATGAGCCGACATCGAGGTGCCAAACACTGCCGTCGATATGAACTCTTGGGCAGTATCAGCCTGTTATCCCCGGAGTACCTTTTATCCGTTGAGCGATGGCCCTTCCATACAGAACCACCGGATCACTAAGACCTACTTTCGTACCTGCTTGATCCGTCGATCTCGCAGTCAAGCACGCTTATGCCTTTGCACACAGTGCGCGATGTCCGACCGCGCTGAGCGTACCTTCGTGCTCCTCCGTTACTCTTTGGGAGGAGACCGCCCCAGTCAAACTACCCACCATACATGGTCCCCGACCCGGATTACGGGTCTAGGTTAGAACGTCAAGCACTTCAGGGTGGTATTTCAAGGATGGCTCCATGCAAGCTAGCGCCTGCACTTCAAAGCCTCCCACCTATCCTACACAGAAGAACTCAACGTTCAATGTAAAGCTATAGTAAAGGTTCACGGGGTCTTTCCGTCTTGCCGCGGGAACGCTGCATCTTCACAGCGATTTCAATTTCACTGAGTCTCGGGTGGAGACAGCGCCGCTGTCGTTACGCCATTCGTGCAGGTCGGAACTTACCCGACAAGGAATTTCGCTACCTTAGGACCGTTATAGTTACGGCCGCCGTTTACTGGGGCTTCGATCAAGAGCTTCGCCTTGCGGCTGACCCCATCAATTAACCTTCCAGCACCGGGCAGGAGTCACACCCTATACGTCCACTTTCGTGTTTGCAGAGTGCTGTGTTTTTGATAAACAGTCGCAGCGGCCTGGTCACTGCGGCCCAAAACTGCTCAGCAACGCATGTTGCCACAGTTCTGGGCGCACCTTCTCCCGAAGTTACGGTGCTATGTTGCCTAGTTCCTTCACCCGAGTTCTCTCAAGCGCCTTGGGATTCTCACCCTGCCTACCTGTGTCGGATTACGGTACGGTCCTCGTGATCTGAAGCTTAGAAGTTTTTCCTGGAAGCGTGGCCTCAGTGACTTCGTCCTGAAAGGACTCGTCTCGGTGCTCGGCATAAATGAGAGCGGATTTGCCAACCCTCAATGCCTACCGCCTTTCCCCGGGACAACCAACGCCCGGTACACCTAGCCTTCTCCGTCACTCCATCGCAATCACGAGCGGTTCTGGAATATTAACCAGATTCCCATCGACTACGCGTTTCCGCCTCGCCTTAGGGACCGACTAACCCTGCGCCGATGAACGTTGCGCGAGGAAACCTTGGGCTTTCGGCGAGGGGGCTTTTCACCCCCTTTATCGTTACTCATGTCAGCATTCGCACTTCCGATACCTCCAGCAGACCTTACGATCCACCTTCACAGGCGTACGGAACGCTCCTCTACCGCTCACACTTGCGTGTGAACCCCGAGCTTCGGTGCATGGCTTAGCCCCGTTAAATCTTCCGCGCGGGCCGACTCGACCAGTGAGCTATTACGCTTTCTTTAAAGGATGGCTGCTTCTAAGCCAACCTCCTGGCTGTCTATGCCTTCCCACATCGTTTTCCACTTAGCCATGACTTTGGGACCTTAGCTGCAGATCTGGGTTGTTTCCCTTTTCACGACGGACGTTCGCACCCGCCGTGTGTCTCCCAGGCTTGCACGTGTTGGTATTCGGAGTTTGCCATGGTTTGGTAAGTCGCGATGACCCCCTAGCCATAACAGTGCTCTACCCCCAACAGTGATACCTGAGGCGCTACCTAAATAGCTTTCGAGGAGAACCAGCTATCTCCGGGTTCGATTAGCTTTTCACTCCTAGCCACACCTCATCCCCTACTTTTGCAACAGGAGTGGGTTCGGGCCTCCAGTGCGTATTACCGCACCTTCACCCTGGGCATGGCTAGATCACCCGGTTTCGGGTCTACGCCTTGCGACTATGCGCCCTATTCAGACTCGGTTTCCCTTCGCCTCCCCTATACGGTTAAGCTTGCCACAAAACGTAAGTCGCTGACCCATTATACAAAAGGTACGCAGTCACCCTTGCGGGCTCCTACTGCTTGTACGCATACGGTTTCAGGATCTATTTCACTCCCCTCTCCGGGGTTCTTTTCGCCTTTCCCTCACGGTACTGGTTCACTATCGGTCGGTCAGGAGTATTTAGCCTTGGAGGATGGTCCCCCCATGTTCAGACAGGGTTTCACGTGCCCCGCCCTACTCACTTTCATCGCACAAGCCCTTTCGCATACCGGGCTATCACCGTCTATGGCCAGCCTTTCCAGACTGCTCCGCTAGAACTTGCACGACTTTTGGGCTGTTCCCCGTTCGCTCGTCGCTACTAGGGGAATCTCGGTTGATTTATATTCCTCGAGGTAATGAGATATTTCAGTTCCCTCGGTTCGCTTCCCGACTCTATGTATTCAAGCCGGGATACTCCTTGCGGAGTGGGTTTCCCCATTCGGACATTTCCGGATCGAAGCTTGTTGCCAGCTCCCCGGAACTTTTCGCAGGCTACCACGTCCTTCATCGCCTCTGACCGCCAAGGCATCCACCGTATGCGCTTAGTCGCTTGACCATATAACTCCAAGTCGCCTCGGAGCAATACGACAAACAACAAGTATTACTTCGCCTACTTGCCTCAACGACACGTCTGGTTCGGCAGAACCAAAACGCTTAGTTACGTCCCAAGTTTTCAAAGAGCGTGACGCGCACTTCAACGTCGCGTCACATAAAGTCTTTTAGTGTGCTATCCAGAGGAATTCCATGAACCGGACGGACCGGTTTCTGCGGAGGGCGTCACTGCAATGGTGGGTCTGGGAGGACTCGAACCACCGGCCTCACCCTTATCAGGGGTGCGCTCTAACCACCTGAGCTACAGACCCAGTGCTTTTAGTTGAGAAGTCCGTGCATGAATGCGCGGTCTTGCCGTTCGCGGATGAATCCGCGTGGGAGAAGAACTGGTGGAGCTGATCGGGATCGAACCGATGACCCCCTGCTTGCAAAGCAGGTGCTCTCCCAGCTGAGCTACAGCCCCTAATGGGGACCATTGCGGCGTGTCGCCGCTTCTCTGGATGCAGGTATCTTGTGTGGGCACCTTGGGGTGGTGAAGTCATACTCTAAAGGAGGTGATCCAGCCGCACCTTCCGATACGGCTACCTTGTTACGACTTCACCCCAGTCATGAACCACTCCGTGGTAAGCGTCCTCCTTGCGGTTAGACTACCTACTTCTGGAGCAACCCACTCCCATGGTGTGACGGGCGGTGTGTACAAGGCCCGGGAACGTATTCACCGCGACAATGCTGATTCGCGATTACTAGCGATTCCGACTTCACGGAGTCGAGTTGCAGACTCCAATCCGGACTGGGATCGGCTTTCTGGGATTGGCTCCACCTCGCGGTATTGCAACCCTCTGTACCGACCATTGTAGTACGTGTGTAGCCCTGGCCGTAAGGGCCATGATGACTTGACGTCATCCCCACCTTCCTCCGGTTTGTCACCGGCAGTCTCCTTAGAGTTCCCACCATTACGTGCTGGCAACTAAGGACAAGGGTTGCGCTCGTTGCGGGACTTAACCCAACATCTCACGACACGAGCTGACGACAGCCATGCAGCACCTGTGTTCCGATTCCCGAAGGCACTCCCGCATCTCTGCAGGATTCCGGACATGTCAAGGCCAGGTAAGGTTCT